>ERZ857801.264-NODE-264-length-76015-cov-3.857899_pt1 | contig 76015 bp, 64 predicted proteins | sample MGYA00519762_ERZ857801 | MGnify/ENA primary metagenome ERZ857801 (study PRJEB31778, sample SAMEA3449368) | human gut metagenome | biome: human gut; feature: human-associated habitat; material: faeces | place: United Kingdom | collected 2010/2012 ...
GTAGAAGAAGTATATGCATATTGTAACCTGCATGGATTATGGAAATGCTAAAAGAATTTATACATATTAAGGATACAGAATAACATAAATTCAACAGTAGTATATGTAGAATAAAAGAATATTTTCTTAATTTTTCCACATAATAACTCCAAAGCTTTTATTTAGCAAAACGGGATTTTGCCAGACATAAGAAAAAGCAAAATCACTATAAATTTGATAATGGAGGAAAAGTGGGTATATGAAAGCAACAGGTATAGTCAGAAGAATAGACGATTTGGGAAGAGTTGTAGTTCCTAAGGAAATCCGACGGACTCTTAGAATTAGAGAAGGTGATCCCATGGAGATTTTTACTAATAGAGAAGGAGAAATAATTCTAAAAAAATATTCTCCAATAGGTGAAATTGACAGTTTTGCCAAGCAATATGCGGAAAGTCTTGCACAGGTGTCAGGATATCGTATAGTGATAACTGACAGAGATCAGGTAATTGCCGTAGCAGGAGGAGCCAAAAAGGAATTAATAGGCAGAGGAATTAGTAAGGAATTAGAAAATCTATTAGAAGCAAGGGAAAATCTTACCACAGAAAATGGAGTTGAAAAGGCTATACCAATAGTTGAAGGTATGGAAGCACCTGAGATGGATCAGATTATTTATCCAATAATATGCGAAGGTGACATAATAGGAAGCGTAATCATTCTTTCAAAGGATGAAAAGCAGAAGGTAAGTGTCACGGAGCAGAAGTTAGCAGGAGTGGCGGCTGAATTTCTCGGACGCCAGATGGAAGCATAAAATATTATAAAAGCCCGAAATTGTTATAAACCTAGTAAAGACTAGAAAATACTATTGTAAATAACAGTTTCCGGGCTTTTATTTGCAATATAAATAATAAGGAGTAATTGAAAAAAATAAGTGATAACAGCAAAAAATATTAAATTGACAAAAATATTTATAAGTGACAAAATACCATTAATAATAAACGTGACAGGAGTGTATATTTACACGGAAAGGATGAAAATATGTATATTGCAGATGAAAAAAGATATGAAAAAATGAAGTATTCAAGGTGCGGAAACAGTGGATTAATGTTGCCACAGGTTTCTCTGGGACTATGGCATAACTTTGGTTCTAACGGAAATTTTGATAACATGACAGAAATGTGCTATACCGCCTTTGACAATGGAATAACTCACTTTGATTTGGCTAATAACTACGGACCTGTAGCAGGAGCGGCAGAAGAGAATTTTGGAAGAATATTAAAGAGAGGGCTTGATGCATACAGAGATGAAATAATTATTTCTACCAAGGCAGGATACGGTATGTGGCAGGGACCTTACGGTGATGGGGGAAGTAAAAAATATCTTGTGGCAAGTCTTGATCAAAGTCTTAAAAGAATGGGACTGGATTATGTTGATATTTTTTATCATCACAGACCTGATCCTAATACGCCTTTAGAGGAAACAGTGAGAGCCTTAGACGGAATTGTAAAAAGCGGTAAAGCTTTGTACATAGGCATTTCAAATTACAATAGAGAACAGACCATGGAAGCTGTCAAGCTGTTTAACGAATATGGAACACCTTTTATAATAAATCAGAGAAGATATTCCATTTTTGACAGAACAATAGAAAATGACGGATTAAAAGATTATGCTGCTTCTAATGGAATAGGAGTAATAACATTCTGTCCGTTAGAGCAGGGAGTATTAACAGACAGATATATTAACGGTATTCCTGAGGACAGTCGTGTCCGTACAGATGGACGTTTCCTTAAAGAAAATGCCATAACTGAAAAAAAAATAAACAGGGTTAAGGCATTAAGAAAAATTGCAGCAAAAAGAGGACAGACTTTAGCGCAAATGGCATTATCATGGATTTTGAGAGATGGTGATATTACCAGCGTGCTAATAGGAGCTTCAAGACCGTCACAGATTCTTGATAACATTGGATGTATAAATAATACAGAATTTTCCAAGGAAGAAAGAGAAGCTATTGATAATATAAGTTTAATGTAATTAGCATAATAAATAACTAAAAAATAGTATTCGGAAATTAAAGACTTTTTAAACTTTAGTTTCATGAATACTATTTTTTTACCTTTAACATAAAAACGATTTTAGTAAAAATACCTATAAAAATTGTTAAAAAACAGTAAAATTTTGATAATTTACCTAAAAATATTCTATTTTTTCTAAAAAGAAATGAAATTATAATAAAGTTAGTCAATAAAGACAGGGAAAAAACAACAATATTAACAAATAGGAGGAATATTAAGATGAGAAGATCAAAGTTTTTAACAGTTTTAGTTGCAGCAGCCCTTGGAATGTCAATGGTAGGCTGCGGATCATCAGGAGGAAGTTCAGGAGGAACTTCAACCGGTTCAGTGGCAAATAAGGATAAGCCATTATGCTGGTTTAACCGTCAACCGTCAAACAGCTCCACAGGCGCTCTTGACACAACAGCACTTAATTTCAACAAAGATACATATTATGTAGGATTTGATGCTAACCAGGGTGCAGAACTTCAGGGACAGATGGTATTAGATTACATTAAGGCAAACATCGACAAAATCGATAGAAATGGAGACGGAATAATCGGTTATGTTCTTGCCATCGGAGATATCGGACACAATGATTCAATCGCACGTACATGTGGTGTTCGTACAGCTCTCGGAACAGCTGTAAAGAAAGACGGAAGTGTTGATTCATCACCGGCAGGAACCAACGTAGACGGCAAATCAAAAGCTGTACAGGATGCAACTTTGGAAGTTAATGGAAAGACATATACAGTCAGAGAGTTAGCATCACAGGAAATGAAGAACTCAGCAGGGGCAACATGGGATGCGGCTACAGCAGGTAACGCAATCGGAACATGGGAAGCTTCTTTCGGAGATCAGATCGATATTGTTGTTTCTAACAATGATGGTATGGGAATGTCAATGTTTAATGCATGGGCTAAGGACAACAAGGTTCCAACATTTGGATATGATGCTAACAGCGATGCAGTAGCAGCTATAGCAGAAGGATACGGCGGAACAATTTCACAGCATGCTGATGTTCAGGCATACCTTACACTTAGAGTTCTCCGTAATGCACTTGATGGTGTAGATATTGATACAGGAATTGGAACACCTGACGATGCAGGAAACAGCCTTACAAAGGATGAAGATTACAGATACAGCGAAGAAGAAAGATCATATTACGCATTAAACGTTGCTGTAACAGCTGACAACTACAAAGATTTTACAGATTCAACAAAGATTTACGACAAGGTTTCAAAAAAGCTTGATTCAAGCAAGAGCGCAGAAAAGAAAGTATGGCTTAACATTTACAATGCATCAGACAACTTCCTTAGCTCAACATACCAGCCATTACTTGAAAAGTATGATGACCTTCTTAACCTTAAGGTAGATTATATTGGTGGTGACGGACAGACAGAATCAAATATTACTAACCGTTTAGGAAATCCGGGTGAATATGATGCATTCGCAATTAACATGGTTAAAACAGATAATGCAGCTTCATATACATCAATTCTCTCAAAATAGAGTTAAAGGTAAATTGAAATAATTAACAGGAAGGGTGGCGAAATAAAGCCTCCCTTCTTTGAAAAAGAAAGAGGAAGTGTAGATATGGTGGAAGATAAGAATGAATACATCCTGTCGATTAACGGCATGAGTAAATCATTCGGCCGAAATAAGGTTCTGAAACATATTAATTTGAATGTTAAACCGGGATCAATAATGGGCCTTATGGGTGAAAATGGAGCAGGTAAATCGACAATGATGAAATGTCTCTTCGGAACCTATCAAAAGGACGAAGGAACAATAATATTAGACGGAAGGGAAGTTAATTTTTCCGGTCCAAAAGATGCTCTTGAAAACGGGGTTGCCATGGTTCATCAGGAACTTAATCAGTGTCTCGAAAGAAGCGTTGTTGACAACCTGTTTTTAGGCAGATATCCTAAAAACTCATTAGGCATGGTTGACGAAGGAAGAATGAAAAAAGAAGCTTCCGATTTATTTAGAAAATTAGGAATAACTGTTAATATGACACAGCCAATGAAGAAAATGTCTGTGTCCCAGAGACAGATGTGTGAAATTGCAAAGGCTATTTCATATAATTCAAAGGTAATCGTACTTGACGAGCCTACATCATCATTAACAGCACCGGAAGTAGAAAAGCTGTTTAAAATGATGAGACAACTAAAAAGTCAGGGAATTTCATTAATATATATATCCCATAAGATGGACGAAATTTTTGAGATATGTGATGAAATTTCTGTTTTACGAGATGGAAGTCTGGTAATGACTAAGGACAGCAAAGATACAAATATGAATGAGCTGATATCGGCTATGGTTGGTCGTTCCCTAGATAACAGATTCCCACCTGTAGACAACAAACCGGGAGAAGTGATTTTCTCAGTGGAAAATCTTTCTACAAAATATGCACCAAAACTTCAAAATATTTCTTTTGATATAAGAAAAGGTGAAATATTTGGATTATACGGTTTAGTTGGAGCCGGTCGTACAGAACTCCTTGAAACTATATTTGGTGTCAGAACACGAGCAGCAGGTAATATAATGTATGATGGAAAAGTAATGAATTTTTCATCACCTAAAGATGCCATGGATCATGGATTTGCTTTAATAACGGAAGAAAGAAAAGCAAACGGTCTTTTCTTAAAAGGAGATATTACATTTAATACTACCATTGCAAACATGAATCATTATAAGAGAGGCATTGCTTTATCAAAGGATGACATGGTTCGTGCAACAGCAGAGGAAATAAAGGTAATGCACACCAAGTGTATGGGACCTGATGATATGATTTCAAATCTTTCAGGAGGAAATCAGCAAAAAGCAATATTTGGTAAATGGCTTGAACGTTCACCAAATGTATTTATGATGGATGATCCTACCAGAGGTATTGACGTTGGCGCAAAATATGAAATATATGAGTTGATTATTAATATGGCTAAACAGGGAAAAACAATAATAGTTGTTTCATCTGAAATGCCGGAGATATTAGGAATCACAAATCGTATTGGCGTAATGTCTAATGGACATCTTGCAGGAATAGTTAATACAAATGAAACAAATCAGGAAGAATTATTAAGGCTTAGTGCTAAATATTTGTAGGAGAGAGGAGTATTTAATATGGCAGAGAAAGGTGTTATTCTTTCGGTTGATGAAGAACAAAAGCTTCTTAAGCCGATAGATGAATATGTTGGAAAAATACAGAAACAAATAGATTCCTTACGTGCAGATGGTTCAGATAAAGTCAGAAGTTTAAAGAACCACATGGCAATTGTAAAGGAAAACAAGAATTTAACTAAAGAAGAAAAGGCAAAAATTATTGAAAGTGACAAAAAGGCTTTAGAAAAGGCAAAGGCAGTTGAAAGCTCAAACAAGAATGAAGTTTCAAAGCTTATTGCCCAGGCAGAAGAATATCTTTCAAAAAATTATGACAGCCAGTATTACAGTAAAGTTTCAGCTAGTTGTGAAAGTGAAAAAGCAGTTGAAAAAACAAATTATGAAAAAGTTTGTGCTGAATTAAAAAAGGAACATGAAGCTGCTTTAAGCAAATTATCAGATTCAGAAGAAATTAAAGACGAAAAATATGTTTATAAAAATAAATTATATGATGCTAAGATGACTCATGAATCAAAATGTCAGGAAATTAAAGACAGAAAACATGATGCATATATGCATAAGTATCATTTAATTGATTTGCTGCGTACATCAAAGTATACATTTGCCCAGAAGATGCAGCAGAGAATGGAGAATTATAAATATACATTTAATTTATCACAGTTTTTATACAAAAACGGTTTGTATATTGTAATTATTTTGATTTTTATTGCATTATGTGCAATTACACCGGTAGTTAAAAATACACAGCTTCTTACATACACAAACATACTTAATATTTTACAGCAGGCATCACCAAGAATGTTCTTAGCCCTTGGAGTTGCAGGATTGATTCTTTTAACAGGAACAGACCTTTCTGTTGGACGTATGGTTGGTATGGGCATGGTTGCTTCAACAATTATAATGCATAATGGCATTAACACAGGTGGTGTATTCGGACATATATTTGATTTCTCCAATATGGCACCTGCTGGAAGAGCAGTATTTGCTTTAGTTGTTTGTATTATTCTTACAACATGCTTTGCAATGATTGCAGGTTTCTTTATGGCGAAGTTTAAGATGCATCCGTTTATATCAACTATGGCTAACATGCTTATTATATTTGGTCTTGTAACTTATGCAACAAAGGGTGTTTCATTTGGTGCCATTGATCCGGCAATTCCAAATATATTTATTCCACAGCTGGGAGGATTCCCAACAATTATTTTGTGGGCAGTAGTTGCAATAGCAGTTGTATGGTTTATCTGGAATAAGACAACCTTTGGAAAGAACTTATTTGCAGTAGGTGGAAACCCTGAAGCAGCATCAGTTTCCGGTATATCAGTATTTAAAGTTACAATGGGAGCTTTCATTCTTGCAGGTATCCTTTATGGATTCGGTTCATGGCTTGAATGTAACAGAATGGTTGGTTCCGGTAGTGCAGCTTACGGACAAGGATGGGATATGGATGCCATTGCAGCCTGCGTAGTAGGTGGTGTTTCATTTACAGGTGGTATTGGTAAAATCTCAGGTGTTGTAACAGGTGTTCTTATATTTACATCTCTTACATATTCACTTACAATTCTTGGAATTGATACAAACCTTCAGTTTATTTTTGAAGGAATCATTATTCTTGCAGCAGTAACACTTGACTGCCTTAAATATGTACAGAAGAAATAATGGAAAAGTAATAAAATTTTTTAAATGATAAATGCTAAAAGTCGTTCTAATTGTCTAAGGGCAGTTAGGACGATTTTAGCATTAATTATTTTATTTGATTTAATTGTTTGTTATAATAATTAAATAGAAATACAGGATAAAATAACTATTAAATAAGGAAAGTATTATGGATAAATATAAGGTCATTCTAGTAGATGATGAAGAAGAAGTTATTGATGTAATTAAACAAAAAATAGCCTGGGACCAGCTGGGATTACAGGTAGTTGGCAGTGCAACTAATGGAGTAAAGGCATTAGAGCTTGTTGAAAAGACACAGCCGGATGTGGTTATTACTGACATTAAGATGCCTTATATGGATGGCCTTGAGTTATCTAAAAGGCTTAATGATGATTACAGAAATATTCACATTATTATATTTACGGGATTTGATGAATTTGAATATGCAAAGGAAGCAGTTCATCTTGAGGTTGAAGAATATATGTTAAAACCCATCAATTCCCAGGAATTAACTGAATGTTTAAAAAGGGTAAAAAATTCATTAGATGTAGAAAGAGAAGAAAAATTAAATGTTCAGAAACTTGAGAATTATTTTAATGATGTACTTCCAATACTTCAGACCAATTTATTTGTTTCATTAATTGAAGGAAGAGTTGATGAAGGGGAATATTCAAAATTTGTGGATTCCTATAAAATTGATTTTAGGGGGCCATATTATTGTTGTGCGATTTTCCATACATCTACCCATAATGTTCCTGAAAATATGGAACCTTTGTTACTGTCTATGTCTGTTGAAAGGGAAATAAAGGAAAGAATTGCCGAAAGACTAAATTGCAGGGAATTTATTTATTTAGGAAATACGTTATTAATTGTAGAATTAAGTTCTAAAGAAAAAATGGTGGAATTTACGGATATTTGTGACAAATTCTGCAAATGGGTAAACAGGGTTATCGGTGCCGTGGTTACAGCAGGTATAGGCAGAATGTGTGATAATATATTAAACATAAACAGTTCTTATGAAGGAGCAAGAGAGGCAGTATCATACAGGGTTTTATATGGAACCAACAGGGCAATTAATATAGAAGAAATTGCACCTAACGAGCAAAACATGACTATACAGTCAGAAGATTCAAAAATGCATGATTTATTTAAGGCAATATATTTAGGAAACAGTAAATCCATAGAAGATGCAGTTAGCAGGGAAATAGAAAAATTACACAAAAATGCTAATACAGTCAGCCAGTACAATTTAGTAATAATGGAAATGGTAGGGGCATTTTACAGATTTTGTGCCAACAACTTTATGGACTTTAACGACTTTTTAAATGGAATAGATAATCCTTATGAAAATGTTCCTCAAATGGACGAAAACACCTTGGAATCATGGTTAATTGACTGTTCATTAGGTGTAAGCGGGAAATTAAAAAGTGTCCGAAACAGCAAGTCAATGAGTTTAGTAAATGACGGAAAGAACATAGTAAGGGACAGATATATGGAACCGGATTTATCCTTAGATAAAGTATGTTCTTTAATGGGAGTATCAAATTCATATTTTTCATCTGTGTTTAAAAAGGAAGTAGGTAAGTCCTTTGTTACATATCTTACAGATTACCGAATGGAAATTGCTGCAGGATTAATAATGGATACAAATGAAAAAAGCTACAAAATAGCTGAAATGGTGGGATATACCGACGCCAATTACTTCAGTTATGTATTTAAGAAAAAATATGGAGTATCTCCATCTAAATATAGAAATGAGAAATTAGGTAAATAATTACGGGAAATATGGCAATAGTGGATAAAATAAAAAAAGCAGACGGGAAAAATAAAAAAGGCGGCATAAGGTCTTTTCGTGAAGGAACGGTGAGATTTGATATTCAGTCTATTATTATGGCAGTTTTAACCACATTAACGATTATTACTACTATAATTATGGGACTGCTTATTTATAACAGATTTAAGATTTCAGCGGAAGAAACCTCTGTGTCCGGTGCAGAAGACATTATAGATAGTGTAGTAGATAAAATAGACGGAGACCTTCTTGAAATTAGGCAGATCTCAAATGTGGCAAATTATAATATTGTTCAGCAATATGATGTATCAGACCAAATGCTTAATAAAGAGTTTAGTTTATTATATGAAATTAATTCGGACAAAATACAAAGTATGGCATTATATGATACTTCCGGAAAGCTTATTGCAGCTGAACCTGTAGCATCAGAGAAAGAAAATGCCCATGTAAAACAACAGGATTGGTTTTCCAATGCCACAGATGAAATTGAAAACATCCATTTTTCCACACCTCACATACAGAATTTATTTACCGACGGAGCTTTTAAATATTACCGGGTGGTATCCCTAAGCCGTTCCGTAGATATTAATGATGGGGAAACGCCGGTTAGTGGTGTCTTACTTATAGATATGAAGTATTCCATTATAGAAGAAGCTTTAGATAGAATTAATGAAGATACAAATGGAATATATTATTATTTGTGCAACAGCGATGGAGAATTAATTTATCATCCAAGAAAGGTGGAAATAGACAGGGGAATTATTTCGGAAGACAGTACCCGGATTGCAGGCTATGAAGATGGAACCTATGAATTAAATCTCAATGGAGGCAGGGCAAACTATATTATAAGTAGTATTGCCTATACAGGATGGAAAGTTGTGGGTGTGGTTCCTGATAAAATTCAGACAATAAGCATAAATAAATTCAGGTATTACGTTATCATAACCATTATTTTCTTAATCATGATGCTTCTTGTGGTAAACAAAATAGTATCGGGAAAAATATCCAGACCTATATTAAATCTTAATGATTCGGTAAAATCCTACGAGGCAGGGGGCAAAAACAAAATATATATTGGAGGTTCCTCGGAAATCAGGGATTTAGGATATTCAGTACAAAAATCCTATGAGCAAATTGAGGACTTAATGAAGGAAATCATAAGACAGCAAAATGAACGAAGAAAAAGTGAAATGGATGCCCTACAAAGCCAGATTAATCCTCATTTCTTATATAATACATTGGAGTCCATCACATGGATGGTTGAAGCCGGCAAAAACAAAGAAGCGGTATTTATGATTTCTGAGCTTGCCAAGTTACTTAGAATAAGTTTGTCAAAGGGAAGAACCATAATTAAAATATCCGATGAATTACAGCATAGCAAAAGCTATATGAATATACAGATGGTAAGGTATAAGGAAAGATTCAAAATCAGATTTGACGTGGATGATGAAATTAACGACTATTGTATTGTCAAACTTGTTATACAGCCGATACTGGAAAACGCCATATATTATGGTGTGGGAGACATTGATATAGATGACGGCGAAATAGTTGTTACAGGTAAAAAAATAAATGATGATATATTTATAACCGTGGAAGATAACGGAATGGGAATGAGAGAGGAAGTAGTTGAGAATATACTTAAGGATAATAGTAAAACCCCTAAGCATGGTTCAGGAGTAGGGGTTATAAACGTTCATTCAAGGATTAAATTAATGTTTGGAGACCAATATGGCTTAAGTGTAGAAAGTGAAGCAGACGAAGGAACAAAAGTTACCATTCACATACCTGCAATTCCTTTTAATGAAGAAAACAGAAAAAATCTGGAAAATCAAAACATAGGAAGGAAGGATGAAAATGAAAAAAAATAAGATGGCCTTTCTCATTACGGAAATAATATTGTGTATGTTGGCAGTATTATTCACATATAGAATATTTGACCATGAAACACCGGAAAAAAAGATTGCAGTTATTGTGGAAAATTCCGGTGATAAAAACTGGGATTCGTTAATAAATGGTTTAAAAAGTGCGGCAAAAGTTAATAACTTACATTTAATTATATGTAACACAGATGATATTTATAGCTTTCAGGACGAAAAGGAACTGATGAAAGAACAGATTGACAATGGGGCAGAGGGATTTATTATCTGTCCGGCTCCCGGATCAAACACAAAAAATGAAATAAAGAAAATCTGTGGCGATATTCCATTTATATTTATAGTGGAAGATGCTTTTATGGGAGATGACGGGGAAAAATCGGGTTATCCTGTAATTAAGCCTGACAATTATAAAATTGGTTACAAGTTAGGAGAAAGCATTGTTAATGATTCAGCCAGAGGAAAAACAAAGGAAATAGGAGTTATTTTAGACCAGCACGAAAAAGAAAAAACTGTCAACACATACAAAGGTTTTATGGATGCCATAGAAGATTCAGATATTAAGGTGGCATGGACTTACAGTGGAATACGGGACCAGGATATTTGCAGCATTGTGAAAACCAAATCAAAGGTAGATTATCTGGTGGCAATGGACAATTATTCCTTAGATGAATTGGGAGCAAACAGTGAAAACGGGGTGTACAATGGGGCACAGATATACGGTATAGGCAGCAGCGAAAAATCCATAAGTTTGTTAGATAACGGAAATGTAAATTGTATTGTTGCTATTGATAGTTATGATATAGGTTATAGAAGTGTTATGGAAATTTCTAAAAAGCTTAACAAATTATTTTATGAAATGAAAAGTTACAATGTTAAGGTAAAAGTAATTTATCAGAAAGATTTATTTACTGATGAAATGGAAAGGTTTTTATATTCTTATGAGTAAAATAAATAAGAAGGCAGTTATTGCATTTGTAATGGGAATTGTACTTATATGTACCGCTACAGGATGTAGTCAGAAGAAAAAAAGCAGAGATGACTTTTTAAAGGTGGGTATAGTTACATATACTCAGGATGATCCTTTTATAAATGCAATGGTAGAAAAGGTTAAGGAAGATTTAAAGGCCATGGAAAGTGATGACATGAAGATAATTGTGTCAGGAAGAAATGGCGATGATGACCAGAGAAATCAAAATGAATTAGTTGAAGAAATGATAGATGCAGGATGCGATATAATGTGTGTCAATTTGGTGGACAGAACTGCACCGGGGAAGATTATTAAGCTTGCCAGACAAAATAACATACCTATAATTTTCTTTAACCGTGAGCCTGTAAGGGAAGATCTTATGCAGTGGGACAAGCTATATTATGTTGGTTGTGCTGCAGAGCAGTCAGGAGTTATGCAGGGAGAAATCGTTGCAGATTATTTGGCGAAACATCCGGATGTGGATAAAAATAAAGACGGCAAAATACAATATGTTTTATTAGAGGGTGAAGCAGGACATCAGGATGCCATAAGCAGAACAGATTGCTCAGTAAAGACAATTATACAAAATGGAATTGACTTGGAGAAATTAAGCTATCAGTTTGCAGATTGGAACAGAGGTCAGGCGGAAAACAGAGTTACCCAGTTAATAAGTCAGTATAAAAACAGAATAGAACTGATTATTTCCAATAATGATGAGATGGCATTAGGAGCCGTTGCCGCATACAAAAAATCGGGGTACGGAAAGAAAGAGATGCCTATAATATTTGGAATTGACGGATTAGAGGATGCTTTAGAGGCAATAAAAAACGGGAAAATGCAGGGAACAGTGTACAACGATAAAGAAGACCAGGCTATGGAAATAGCAAAATTAGTGGTTGATGTTTTTAAAGGAAACAGTTTGCAAGGTCACAACTTAAATCAGGGCAAATATTATGTTTCCCAGTATAAAAAGGTAGATATTGATAGTGTAGATAGTTTTATAGGAAGATAAGGAGCACAGGAGATTTATATGGAGGATACATGGATTAGGGAGTTTTATAATGAAACAGACCCGGAAGCAAGACTGGAAATTTTAAATGACCATAAATTAGAAGATGAAATAGGGCTTTTTATGGAAAAATTATGGATTGCCAGGTACGGAAAAAGAAAGCCTAAGAAAGATTTGTTTATGGGTTATCTTATGCAGATGAAAAGTCTGTCTGAAAGAAATGCAATGGATATAGGGGGAAGCAAAAAGAAAGAGCTATATGAAATTATCAATGGATTATACCTGTTTAATGCCTGTGAAAGAAGCACTAAGGAGCAGGAAATTTTGTTTCTTGAAATGAAAAATGTATTTTTAAAGTTTATAGAAACCAGTAAAAACGGAAGGGGATTTACATCTGCTGTGTTTGGTCTGGGGCAATTATCTGATGAAGGAGTGGCAAAAAAGATTGCTGAACAAATAAGTGCAATTGCCTTTTATACCCCTCATATGTTTCACTTAGACAGGGAATTTGAGATTTTTCAGAATGCAGCCTTATCTGCATACAGAGAAAAGTACCCTAACAGGGAACATTTTCTTACAAAATAAAATTTGTTTATGAGAAGGAACTATCCCTTAAATTAATATAAAAAGCATTTAAAAGGATAGTTCCGGGAGGATATTATAAGGTGTTTATAAATTTTTTAAAGGATGTAAGTCCGTCAGGGGTACACTTATAAACACCGGCATCTTCTAAAACTTTTATGAAAACTTTTCCTATTTCATCCTGTAAAACGGAAAAGATATTATCACATGTTATGTCATTTCTATGGGTCAGAATGTCTTTGACCCATTTTTCATGCTTTGCTATGTGACTGTTTGAGGAAATGTCCTTTTCATTTATTATATAATTTGCCAGCAGATTCATTTCCTCTTTAAGCCTTGATGGAAGAACTGCCAGTCCCATTACTTCTATAAGCCCGATATTTTCTTTTTTAATATGGTGTAGCTCCTCATGAGGGTGGTATAACCCAAGAGGATGCTCTTTAGTAGTAATATTATTTCTGAGAGTTAAATCCAGCTCATATTTACCATTTCTAAAACGGGCAATTGGGGTAATGGTATTGTGAAGCTCGTTGTCTGTTTTGGCAAAAATATAAGCATCACTATCAGTGTAACTACGCCATTTATTAAGAATGTGTTCAGCTAAGTCTATAATATCTTCAGTGGAATCTGAAGTAAGTCGTATCACTGATAAAGGCCATTTTAATATGTCACAGGAAACATTAGGGTATCCCTCTACATTAAATGAATATAAGGATGAAGCCTTTGCCATGGCAAAAGTATAATTTCCTCCCTGAAAATGGTCATGGCTTAGTATGGAGCCTCCAACAATTGGAAGGTCTGCATTAGAACCAATAAAATAGTGAGGAAACATTTTAACAAAGTCAAAAAGCTTTACAAAGGTGGATTTGTCTATCTTCATAGGAACATGCTCACCATTAAACACAATACAGTGTTCATTGTAGTACACATAAGGGGAGTATTGAAGATACCACGGGGTACCATTAAGAGTTAAGGGAATAATCCTGTGATTTTCCCGGGCAGGGTGGTTTACATGACCTGCATAGCCCTCATTTTCCTTACAAAGAAAACACTTAGGATAGTCAGAGGACTTAACATTCTTTGCAGCAGCAATTGCCTTAGGATCTTTTTCAGGTTTGGATAAATTAATGGTAATGTCTAATTCTCCGTAATCAGAATTAACTTTCCACTTTAAGTCTTTTGCAATTCTGTCTAAACGAATATAATTAGTATTGCAACTGAAATTATAGTAAAAATCTGTTGCAGCTTTAGGGGATATTTCATAATGCTTTTTAAAATTCTCCTGAACCTGTGAAGGCATAGGAGTGATACAACCCATTAATTTAGTATCAAATAAATCCCTGTAGGTTATGCTGTCAGGTATGAGATTTTTTTCCACTGCAATATCAGTTAAAGACTTAAGTATTTCATTAAGAGAGGGAAGGTCATTATCTATATCAGGATTTGAAAAATAATCCCTGTTATATAATGAAATAATAGTATTTATGCAGTAATATTTATCCGCCTCTTTAATTAAATCTTTCCTTATTCCGTAAGTAACTAATTGTTTAATATATGTATCTAACATACTTTGGTACCTCCCACGTTCCTAATGGATAAAATATGACAAGAATCAGTTCCAAAAACTTTTTCTATATATTTTTTATATTCATCAACAATACTGTTTTTTACGAAAACCTGAATGGTTCCGGCAAATCCACCGCCGTGAACACGGCACACACCGTCATCACCCAAAAAGTTTTCCGTAAGGGTAAGTGCCAGGGAAATAGGCTGATTTGTGGCGTCCTTTGGAGAATAAATATTTTGAAGAAGTTTATAAGAAGAATCTCCGGATTCCTTTACAGTGTGCAAAAATTCCTCAAACTCGTAATTCTTTAATGCCTTACTTTCAACCTGAACACGTCTGTTTTCGTTAAAGAAATGAATTGCCCTAAGAATTGCTCTTGAACTGACTTTTTTAGAAAGCACGGGAATTTCATTAAAAAATTCCTCACTATTTATTTCACCTAACAAATTTTTACCCATGGCAGCGGCAACTTCCTTCATTTCATAAGGAATGCTGGCATAATCATCTGTTAAATCGGCATGGGAACCCTTTGTGTCCACGATACAAAGAGAATATCCCTCTTTATTCAGGTCAAAATTAACCTGTTCTATAACAGGGTTTTCCGGATTCTTAAAATTAATGTGAACAAAATTACCTACTGAACATGCCATCTGATCCATTAATCCGCAAGGCTTTCCAAAAAACTGATTTTCAGCATACTGACCGATAATGGCAATATCCACAGGAGAAATAGTCATGTTGTTAAAAAGCCCTGAAAGAATAGTGCCTATAAGGGTTTCAAATGCAGCAGAAGATGAAAGACCTGCACCGTTTAACACATCACTGGTTATGCAGGCGTTAAATCCTCCGATTTTAAAGCCGTGATTAGTAAAACCATTTAATACCCCTTTAATAATGGAAGTTGTAGTGCCTTCTTCCTCTTTGTTGTAGGAAATATTATTTAAATCAATTTCTATAGGTGCATATCCTATGGAATATATATTAATCTTATTATGGGAATTGTTAGAAACTATAGCTATGGCATCAAGATTGATGGAAGCAGCAAGAACCTCGCCATGCTGGTGGTCTGTATGATTACCGCCTACTTCCGTTCTTCCTGGAGCACTGTATATTTCAACGTCTGTGTCACCAAACAAAGAAATACTTTTATTAATCATATCAGTATAACGTTTTCTCTGATAATTAATGGCTTCCCTATTGTCCGGGTAAAGCTTTATCAATACATCGTCAAATTCTTTATTTTCAAATTTTCTTAATATTTCTCCTGAGTTAATCATTTTGTACCTCCGAATCTATCCTTTTTAGTAAATATATAATAAGTTTAGTAAAAAATCAACACTTTCACGAAAATATTTACTAAATTTTTAAAAAAACTAGTAAAATTTATAAAAATAATATATACTTGTAAAAGATGTAATACATAACGTGGAGGTTATATATGGCAACGATTAAGGATATAGCTGAAAAATCAGGAGTAAGTGTATCGGCAGTGTCAAGAATACTTAACAATGATCCTACATTATCAGCTTCATTAGAAACTAAACGGAAAGTAATGAAAGTGGCAAAGAAGCTGGGGTATAAAAAAATACCCAAAGCCAGCAAAGCCCTGTTTAAGCTGGGAATTTTGCAATGGTTTTCACCAAAGCAGGAAATGGAGGACAGTTATTACTTAGATATTAGAAGAGGTGTAGAAGATTTTTGCCTGAAAAACAGCGTGGAAATAGTAAGAACCTTTAAAACTGATGTTAATTATCTGGAACAGTTAGAAAGTGTCGACGGACTAATATGCATTGGAAAATTCAGTGATATTGAAATAAAGGAATTAATAGAAATAACAGATAATATAGTATTTTTGGATATGCCTGTTAAAAATTATCTGGCATCTTCCATTACAATGGACTTTAAAAAGGCTGTTTATGATGTTATGGAATATTTTGAAGAATTGGGACATAAACAGGTGGCATTTTTAGGAGGAATGGAATATCTGGATGAAAATACGGAATTTGAAGATGACAGAAAAAGATATTACTGTGAATTTTGTGAAAGTCGTGGATATGAATACGAAAAATGGTTAAAAACAGGTATGTATTCTGTAGATTCAGGCTATGAAATGATGGAGGAAATAATAAAATCCGGAGACTTGCCTACCGGGGTATTTGCAGCCAGCGACCAGATTGCCATAGGAGCCATAAAGGCACTGGGAGATTATAAAATTAATGTACCGGAAAGGGTGTCAGTTATGGGATTTGATGATTCAGACATATGTCGTTATTCCACACCGGAGCTTGCCACGGTACATGCTCCTGCATATGAAATGGGACAATATGGTGTAAATATTTTGTTCGCAAATTCCAATTTAAGCCGTAATGCACCCATTAGAATAAAAATGGCATGTAAACTTGTTAATAGAAAAAGCTGTGGAAAGGTAAAATAGTAAAATGAAAAAAGAAGAGTTTGGAAGGGTATCAGACAATACAGTTGCAACGTTATATACGTTGGAAAACAAAAATGGAATGAAAGTGAAAGTCACGGATTTTGGGGCAACTTTGGTTTCCATAGAAGTTAAGGATAAAAATAATGTTTTAACGGACGTGGTTTTAGGCTACGACAGTGGGGCGGAATATGAAAATTCTGATACATTTTTTGGAGCAAACGTATGTAGAAATGCCAACAGAATATCAGATGCCAAATGCGTGATAGAGGGTGTAGAGTACAAACTTGAAGCTAATGATGGAAAAAATAATCTTCATAGCGGAAAAAATTGCACTGCCCATAAAATGTGGGAAAAATGCGGGGAAGAAAATGAAAACAGCATATCTTTCAAGATATTAAGCAGGGATATGGAACAGGGATTTCCCGGAAATATGGAGATTATCCTTACATATACACTGTTAGATGATAACACCCTTAAGCTGTCATATAAGGCAAAAACAGATAAAACAACAGTGGCAAATTTTACAAATCATTCCTACTACAACTTAAATGGTCATAGCAGTGGCAGTATATATAATCATGTACTAAAACTAAATGGAAAATATTTTACCCCGGTGAAATCAAAAGAATCCATACCTACCGGTGAAATTAGAAACGTACAGGGTACACCATTTGATTTTACAAAGGGAAAAAACATAGGAAAGGATATTCACTGTCAGGATGAACAGTTGGCATTTGGAAGTGGATATGACCATAATTTTGTTATAGATAAAGAAGGCAATGAGTTAGTAAAGGCAGCCACAGCTTATGGCGATAAGTCGGGAATTGTAATGGAATTATATGCAGACACTCCGGGAATACAGTTATATACTGCAAACTTTGTGGAGAATGAATCAGGGAAAAATGGGGCAATATATCAGAAAAGAGAAGCTTTTTGCTTAGAACCTCAATATTTTCCAAATCACATAAATGAAAGGAATTTCAAATCGGGAATATTGTTGCCTGATGATGAGTATCATTTGAATATACAGATGAAATTTTACACAAGGCAGAAATAAGGGAAAACCCCATAAAATAGGCAGTTTTCCTTGACAAAGGATATTAAATAGAGTATAAACTTTATAGATGATGAGAGAAGAATCTCATTAATAATCAAGATAATTATCAAGGAGGAATAACGATGAACAAGACAGAATTCGTAGCAGCTATCGCAGAAGAAGCTGGAATTTCAAAGACAGACGCAGCTAAAGCAGTTAAGGCTTTCACAGACGTTGTAGTAGAAGAAATGAAGAAAGGTGAAAAGATTCAGTTAGTTGGATTTGGTACATTTGAAGCAGCTGAAAGACCTGAACGTCAGGGAATCAATCCTGCAACAAAGGAAAAAATCACAATTCCTGCAGCTAAGGTTCCTAAATTCAAAGCTGGTGCAGCTTTAAAGAACGCTCTTAACTAATTTGTAATATATAGATTTTGAAACACATCAGGTGTTTCGAAATCGTAGTTGACCAGCCATGAAATGGCGTGATTTGCGAAGCAAATTTATGAAACGGTAATCCTACACCGTTTCGTAAGTTATAGTTATTGAAAGCATTGCGTACTTACAACTTTTGTGAGTACGCATTTATTTTTTTTATTATATTTACATTAAAAAAAAGGAGGCACAGAAATGAGAATAGATAAATTTTTAAAGGTATCAAGAATAATAAAAAGACGTACAGTTGCCAATGATGCATGCGATGCCGGAAGAGTTTTAGTAAACGACAAGGTGGTTAAGGCATCCTATGATGTTAAGGTAGGTGACATTATACAGATACAGTTTGGACAAAGAACCGTAAAGGTAGAGGTGTTAAATTTAAACGAGACGGTAAAGAAGGAAGCCGCTTCAGAAATGTATAAGGATTTAAGCTGATAAGGCAACTTAAAAGCATAAATTATGTTATTGTGAATATATTGTCCTATAAGAAATTTGGGGTGGTTATCCTATGGAACAAAGTAATATATCAAAATCTCACAAACTTTCAATGGACAATAGAAAACGCCTTACCCTTACAGGCATAAAAGATGTTGTATCCTTTGATTTAACCCAGATTCTGTTAGAATCAACCTTGGGAATGATTCATATTAAGGGTAGTGACATTAAGGTTACAAGACTTAGCCTTGAAAAGGGAGAAGTAGATATTGAGGGAACGGTAGACAGCATTGTTTATTCAGATGTTAAGGATTATGGAGAAAAAGGAAAATCCATTCTTAAAAGGATGTTTAAATAATGAGCGGGCAGATAAGTGAAGAGGCAATGCTTATACTTATGAGCATTTATGGGGGAATTGTTTTAATAATATGCTACGATGTAGTGCGGATATTAAGGCGGATATTTCCTGCAAAGCTGTTTAGGGTAATAGTTGAAGATGCCATTTACTGGACTTTTGCATCAATATTTATGTTTAACATATTTTTAAGATACAATTATGGAAAACCACGTTTTTTCTCTGTGATTATGGCTCTTGGCACCATGGCGGTTTTTGAATGGATTATTGGCAGGAAAATTATAGATGCTTTAGCATTAAGAATAAAAAAATTTGGCAGAATTTTAGCAAAGCCATTGAAAAAGTTATGTAAAGTGGTTAAACTTATATTTTATAAGGTAATTAAAAATATAAGAGCAAAGAAGGAAAAAAAGAATGCCGGAAGAAAGCGGAAGAAGAGCCACGTCAAGGCTAAACACCATAAGGCAAAAAAGAATAAAGAGTAAAAGAATGATACTTTCCATATCTTTTGTGGTAGTTGCTTTTTGTATAGTAATGGGCATACAAATGTACAACCAGTACAAAACCTTAAATGAACTAAAAGCACAGGAAAGCAAGCTACAGAAGAAGTATGAAAAGGAATTACAGCTGTCAGAGGAACTAAAGGAAAGAGAAGAATATGTAAAGACTGACAGTTATATAGAAGAGATGGCAAGGAAGTTAGGATTGCTTTATCCTAATGAGGTTATTATAAAGCCGGAAGAATAAATTAAAAGGTTTCGAGGATGTTACTAATTAGCAGTCCTTGGAACCTTTTTAAGTTGATGTCGAAAATTATAAGGATTATCAGCCTTTATTTTGACAAAAAAAAACTTTGACAGGGGGTATACTTTCTTGTGTAAAAAATAAGCAAGGAGGGAGTAATGAGCCGAAAAATACTCAAATTATTTTTTCTACTAATGATAGGAGTGGGAACCTGCATAGTCCCAATGCTTGGATTTTTTCCTATAGCAGAAAGCTACTACAGTGCGCTATGCATAGTAAAATTTTTACCTTTTGTGGCATGGCCCATAATGGTAGTTACTATATTTAAGTGGGGGGGATTATTAGCAGCAATAAAATATGGAACAATGATGGCAACAACAGGCTTGTGTGTAAGCGGATATAAAAAAGGAGTGGCCGAATACAATCCATATATTGCGGCGGTAATAGTATCTATAGTAGCAACGGCTGTGGAAGCAATGGACTGGGCTATGAATGGAATGGTTAAGCGGGAGTTATATGGATTAGTTCCTATAGTAATGCTTACATGGTCAACCACCATAATATTTACATACTTTGTAAAAAAGGTTATGTATTATTACCCAAGAGACAAAAATTATCCCGGAGATTACAAGAATCTGGAAAATGAAAAGAATGAGGGAATGATAAGAACATCTGAGGCTTTTAAAAGTCTGGCAACGGAAATAAAGAAAATGTCAGCCTTTGAGCGGAATCAGGAAATTCCTATGGAGGGGGTAATTGAGAGAGAAATTGAAGGAAATATATGCAGAGGGTGTGAAAATGGGCAGATACAGTATTTGGAAAGGGCCAGATTGAATTATCTTTGGTACAACAAAATGTTGGAAACCAGGGAGGCAATGGCGATACAGCTAAATGAAATGGCAAAACTTTTGGAGTATTATACCAAACCCATGTATGATGAAACAAAGGTTTTGTTTGGAATGAATGACTATTTAAAGCATAAGCTAAGAGAAAGAAAAATACTTACCAGAAAAATATCCATTAATGAAAATGGAAAAGGACGGCTGGAGGTTCGCATGATGGCAAAGAAAAGGGCTAAAGGAGACATAAAAGTAGAATTAATGGAAAATGTTGTGTCTGAAGCCTTAGGAAAGAAAATGCGGGCATCTAAGGAGAACATAATGGATTTAAGAGAGGATTTTAGTCAGTATTGTTTCTTTGAGGAAGTTAATTTTATGACAATTAGCGGAACAGCAAGAAGAACAAGGGAAGATGAAGAATGTTCCGGGGATAACTTTACAGTGATGGAAATGAATACGGGACAGACATTTATGAGTATATGTGATGGGATGGGCTCAGGAAAGAAAGCCAAACAATACAGTGAGATGATAATTGATATGCTTGAACATTTGTCTGAAAGCGGTTTTTCTGAAAGTACGTCACTTAAACTGATTAATTCAATACTTCTTGCAGGAAATCAGTGGCAGGAGCCTACTGCGGTGGATATGGCATTAATAGACCAGTATTCCGGTATTTGTCAGTTTCTAAAACTGGGTGCGGCGTGCACATATATTAAAAGAGGAAGCTGGGTGGAATGCATCAAATCCACATCCCTTCCCATGGGAGTGTTTCAGGAGGTGGATGTAGAGGCAATAACAAAAAAATTATATGATGGAGATTTTGTAATAATGATTTCGGATGGCATTGTGGATGCCCTGAAATGTGAAGATAAGGAGGAGGCAATGGGACGTTTGATTATGGAAATAAATACTTCAAGTCCAAGAGAAATGGCATTACATATTTTAAGCAGGACACTGGCAATGACAGATGGAATCCCGAAGGATGACATGACGGTGCTTTGTACCGGAATATGGGAAAAAATTGGAGGAGGAGGAAACTAAATGAACGAAGTTCATTTATAGGAATGTTTCCGACGAATTGCCGCTGACCGAAGGGAGGGGGCGTTACATTATGTAGGAAACTAAATGAACTATATATATTTGACAGAAAAACCACCATAAAGTATATTAGAAATATGGTTGAAAAGGTTTTTAAATTTATAAAAGAAAATAGAATATTTGACAGTGGAGACAGCGTCATACTGGGAGTTTCAGGAGGCGCTGACTCCATTTGTATGCTTACAGTTTTATGTAAACTAAAACATAGATTAAATCTTAAACTTTATGTGGTACATGTTAATCACGGAATAAGGGGAGGGGATGCCCTGGAAGACGAAAACTTTGTGAAAGAATTTTGTGAAAAGGAAAATCTCTCTTTTTTTCCATACCATATTAATGTGCCTGAAATAGTAAAGAAAACCGGTATGTCGGAGGAGGAAGCCGGCAGAAGGGAAAGATACAGAATTTTTTATGAGCTGGCAAATGAACTAAAGGCTGATAAAATCGCAGTGGCACACAATTTAAATGACAATAGTGAAACAATACTGTTTAATATGTTCAGAGGCACGGGAATTAAGGGAATGACAGGCATTCCGGTACAAAGAGACAAAATTGTAAGACCACTTCTTTGTGTAACAAGGGCAGAAATTGAAGCATATTTAGACAGTTTAAACATTAGTTATTGTATGGATATAACAAATAAATCTACAGAATATACAAGAAATAAAATCCGATTGGAGCTTTTGCCCTATATAAAAGAAAATATAAATAAAAAAGCTGAATATAATATTGTAAATGCGGCTGAAAAATTAAGTGAAATTAATGATTATATGGAGCAGCAGGTTGATGCAGAATATAAAAAATATGTAAAGGGTAATTTAATTTTAAATGAGGGAGAATTTCTCCATCCCGCTGTTAAAAATCAGGTTATAAGGCGGGTTATTGAAAATCAGGCAGGCTGCCTTAAGGACATAATGGATGTTCATGTAAGGGACGTTGCCACATTATTTAAAGGTCAGGTTTCAAAAAAAATAAATCTTCCTTATAATCTTATTGCAGTAAAGGAATATGACGGAGTTATAATAAAAAAAGCTGAAAATAAACAGCAGGATTTCAAGGAAAAAGTCCTAATTGATAAGGGCAGGATTTTTAAAGACGACACAGTAGAAATTGTTAGTGAAAATAATGGATTTAACAGGGAAAATATAAAGGAATTAGTATATACGAAATGGCTTGATTATGATAAAATAGATAAGTTAATTCTGAGAACAAGAGCTAAGGGTGATTACATTGTAATTGATGATAACGGCAGGAAGAAAAAACTCAAGGAATATTTTATTAATGAAAAAATAAAAAAAGAGGACAGAGATACCATGCCGCTGTTAGCTGACGGAAACCATATTGTGTGGATTCCGGGATATAGAATCAGTGCATATTATAAGGTTACACCGGAAACAAAGAACATTATAAGAATAAATTATAAAAATTAAGGAGTAATACTATGAGACACAAAATAGCAGAGTACATTAGTGAGGAAAAGTTAGACAAAAGAATCAGGGAACTGGCAGCTCAGATAAGTAAGGATTATGCCAAAAAAGAAATAAGATTAATTTGCATTTTGAAGGGAAGTGTTTTTTATACATGTGAACTGGCAAAGAGAATAACAGTTCCGGTAACACTGGATTTTATGAGTGTTTCAAGCTACGGCTCAGGAACTGAAAGCTCAGGAACCATTACAATTAAAAAGGATTTAGATGAAAGCATTGAAGGTCTTGATGTTATTGTTGTGGAAGACATAATTGACTCAGGAAATACATTAAGCAGACTTATTCCTATGTTAAAAGAGAGAAAGCCTGCAAGTCTTAAGGTTACTACATTGTTAGATAAGCCGGATAGAAGAGAAGTAGATGACGTAAACGTTGATTACGTAGGATTTGAAATTGAAGACAAATTCGTAGTAGGCTATGGTCTTGATTACGATCAGAGCTACAGGGATTTACCATATATTGGAATAGTAGAATTATAATACATTTAAGGAGGCAGATTTGAACACATTAAAAAGGGGTAGTCTTTCAAAGATATATATTGTGGTTCTGATATTAGTTATTGGATACGTACTTTATAATATCGGTGGAAGTCTTATAACCAGCGACTATAAATACAAAGATTTCTTAAATGACATGAAAAATAAAAATGTCAGTGAAATCACCATAAAACAGAATAAGGAAATTCCTACAGGAAAGATTATTGTTAAATTAAAAAATGACGAGACAAAAAGTATTTATGTTTCAGATGTAAATAAAGTATCTGATGATATTGAGGAAATCAACAATAATGTTGGAACAGACATCCGACCTTATTTAGAGGATGTAAGCAGGGACAGCATTTTTCTTACAACTGTTTTGCCAATGATTCTTTTAGGAGTTGTGGTATTAATTGTTTTTATGATGATGAACGCCAACGCTAATGGTGGCGGTGGTAAAATGGCTAACTTTGGAAAAAGCCGTGCAAAGATGGTTATTGATATCAAAAACATGGATTTCTCAAAGGTTGCCGGTTTAGAAGAAGAAAAAGAGGAATTGGAAGAAATAGTTGACTTCCTTAAGAATCCTAAAAAATACATTGATCTTGGGGCAAGAATCCCTAAGGGTGTACTTTTAGAGGGACCTCCGGGGACAGGTAAAACTCTTTTGGCTAAAGCAACTGCAGGAGAGGCAAAGGTTCCGTTTTTCACTATTTCAGGTTCTGATTTTGTGGAAATGTTTGTAGGTGTAGGTGCATCACGAGTAAGAGATTTATTTGCGGAAGCAAAGAAAAATGCACCATGTATTGTATTTATTGACGAAATTGATGCCGTTGCAAGACGACGTGGAACAGGTATGGGTGGTGGACACGATGAACGTGAGCAGACACTTAACCAGATGTTAGTTGAAATGGATGGTTTTGGTGTTAACGAGGGAATTATCGTTATGGCTGCAACAAACCGTGTGGACATATTAGATCCGGCTATTTTAAGACCGGGACGTTTTGACAGAAAAGTTATGGTTGGAAGACCTGACGTTAAAGGAAGAAAAGAGATTTTGGAAGTTCATGCCAAGAATAAGCCTATTGGTGACGATGTTGATTTACAGCAGATAGCACAGATCACATCAGGATTTACGGGAGCTGATCTGGAAAATCTTTTAAATGAAGCTTCAATTCTTGCTGCCAAGGAAGGAAAGGCATTTCTTACCCAGGAAGAAATTAATAAGGCAATGATTAAAGTTGGAATTGGTAAGGAAAAGAGAAGCAAAATTATATCTGAAAAAGAAAAGAGAATTACTGCATACCATGAATCAGGTCATGCAATTCTTTTCCATGTACTTCCGGATGTGGGACCTGTTCATACAGTTTCCATTATTCCTACAGGTGCAGGGGCAGCAGGTTACACTATGCCTCTTCCGGGAAAAGACGAAATGTTCTTAACAAGAGGAAAAATGATTCAGGATATTATGGTAAGTTTAGGCGGACGTATTGCTGAAGAACTTATTTTAGATGATGTTACAACAGGTGCATCTCAGGATATTAAGCAGGCTACGGCTACGGCAAAAGCCATGGTTACTAAATACGGATTTTCAGAGAAGCTTGGACTTATTAATTACGATGACGATTCAGATGATGTATTTATCGGAAGAGATTTGGCACATTCAAAGGGATATGGGGAAAATACTGCATCAGCTATTGATCAGGAAGTCCGTGACATTGTAGAAGATTGCTACGAAAAGGCTAAAGCAATAATAAAAGATTATATGGAACAGCTTCATGCTTCTGCAAATCTCTTAATGGAGAAGGAAAAAATCGGTCAGGAAGAATTTGAGGCATTATTCTAGAAAAGAAGGTTTTATAAGATGAACAGACGGAAAGAAGCTTTATTTCACGATGGAACACAAAGGTTTTTAAGATATGACGAAGAAAAAGGCATATATACATTTGTTCTTAGAACGGCAGCAGGGGAAGTAAATGAGGCTTTTTTATGTATTAGAAATACAGAAATGAGGATGTGTTGTGAAAAGCATGAAGGAAGTTTCGACTATTTCAGCGTAAGTCTTGCGTTGCCGGAAAAACTGGTGAGATACCATTTTAAGGTAGCGGATAGTCGTAAGATTTTATTTTATGATGCATCAGGTGCAAGTGAGTATTGTTCAAATGAGTGGGAGTTTGAGTTTACTCCCGGATTTACCACACCGGATTGGGCAAAGGGTGCAGTAATGTACCAGATTATGGTTGACCGTTTTTGCAATGGGGATAAGTCCAACGATGTGGTAAATGATGAGTATATATATATTGGACGGGGTGTGTCCCATGTGGATAACTGGAGCGAGCCTTCGGCAGTAGATGGGACACGGCAGTTTTATGGAGGAGATTTTCAAGGGGTAATAGACAAACTTGATTATTTAAGCAAATTAGGAATTGAGGTAATATATTTTAATCCTATTTTTGTTTCGCCTTCTAATCACAAGTATGATATTCAGGATTATGACTTTGTTGACCCTCATTTTGGGAAAATAGTAAATGACGGTGGGGGTACAGTAGCCCATTATGCATCAAATAATTTTTCTGCAGATAAGTACAAAATCAGAACAACTGATTTAGAAAATCTTGCGGAAAGTAATAAATTATTTATTAAACTGGTAAAAAAAGCCCATGAAAAGGGAATAAAAGTAATTATAGACGGTGTTTTCAACCACTGCGGTTCATTTAATAAATGGATGGATAGAGAGGGAATATATCGGGGAAATAAAAATTACCACCCGGGAGCTTATGAATCTAAGGATAGCCCTTACAGTTCCTTTTTCAAATTTGGAAATGAAAGCTGGCCGGATAACGGAAGTTATGAGGGCTGGTGGGGATTTGACACATTGCCAAAGCTTAACTATGAGGAAAGTGAAAAACTATGTGAATATATTCTTAACATAGGTAGAAAATGGGTATCACCTCCTTATAATGTAGACGGCTGGAGATTGGATGTGGCAGCGGATTTAGGACATAGCGAGGAGTTTAACCATCAGTTTTGGAGAAAGTTTAGAAAAGCCGTAAAAGAGGCAAATCCTAATGCAATTATTTTGGCGGAGCATTATGGTGATGCAAATGCATGGCTGAGGGGAGACCAGTGGGATACGGTAATGAACTATGACGGATTTATGGATCCTGTATCATGGTTTCTTACAGGTGTGGATAAGCATTCTGATAATTCAAATCCTTCGATGCTGGGAAATGCTGAGGCTTTTAATCATGCCATAAAGTATTTTTTATCAAGACTTCAGACGGAATCGTCGTTAGTTGCCATGAACGAATTGTCTAATCATGACCATTCAAGGTTTTTAACAAGAACTAACAAAATGGTAGGTCGTGTGGCAACATCCGGAACAAAAGCGGCACAGGAGAATATCAACGAAGCCATTTTTAAGCAGGGTGTAATAATGCAGATGACTCTTCCGGGAGCACCAACCTTGTATTACGGTGACGAGGCGGGAGTCTGTGGATGGACTGATCCGGATAACAGAAGAACCTACCCATGGGGGAAAGAAAATCTGGAAATAATGGAATTTTACAGAGAAGCAATTGCCCTTCACAGACATAATAAAGTGCTAAAAACAGGTTCCTACAAACCACTTGCAAGTAACCAAGATCTAGTATGTTATGGACGTTTTGATGATAAGGATGCTGTGGTCACTGCCATAAATACTTCTAATAGTGATATGGAGATAAATATTCCGGTTCTAATTCTTGGAAAGGAAGATGATACAGTATGGGAGAGACTTATAGAGACGTCAAGAGAGTTCTATAACTGTGGAAGGATAAAAACAGCTCAGGAAGACGGACATATTCATATACGTGTTCCCGGTCAAAGTGCAGTTGTGTACAGAAGTATATAATATAAAAAATAGTTCCAACAAAATGTTGGAACTATTTTTTATATTAAAATTAAATTATTCAGCCTCTGAAAATTTCTTCTTTGATACTAATGCAACGCCAGCTGCTGAAACAACAGCAACAAAACCTAAAGCAATGTTAGCACCTGTTTTTGGTGATGTCTGTGAAGTGTTTCCACCACCACCGTTACCTGTTGTAACTTCCTCATCAGTTGGGATAACAGTTGCTGATGGGCTTACAGCTGCGAAACAGTTTACTGAAAATGCAAAAGTCAATATCAATGTAGCTAATAAAGCAAGTAAATTCTTTTTCATAAGTTTAACCTCCATAACTAAAATCTTTCTAATATCTTATACCATTATACATTAATGAAATTAAAAATCAAATATTTTTTATAACAAAACTAAATCTATTATTTGATTTTATTATAATATATATCAAGTATCTTTTCAAAAAAGTCGTTTTTGTCTAACTTAAACTCAGCAGAAGCATCCCCTGTTACCATTTTATATTCACCTTTGGTGGTTATCATGTTAAGTCCTGAATAGTTAGTGGCAAGGGATGATGCCAAATAAGTCATAATATTAGGATTTATGTTGGTAACCGTGTATTCAGAACTATCCTGATAAAGCTTAAGTGGCAAAGTAAAGTCATCCTTTATCGCAGGCACAATCTGAGAAGTAAAGGAATTAAGATATAGCCTCTGACATGACATACGTCTTAGGTTGTCGTCAAGCAGGGTTGTATCCCTGTGTCGCACAAACTCCTCTGTTAAATCACCTTTTAAGGTAATGGATTGTCCCTTTGTAAAGCTTCCAAAAGTATACTCAGGTGTTACCGTAACCCCACCAATATCGTCATTTATTACTTTAATAGCAGAAAGGTCGATAGCATAGTAAGCATTAATTGGAATGTTGTATATTAATCTTTCCACGGCAGTAACCTGATTTTCCGCACTGGTGGTTTTACCGTTGCCATAAGCATAAGCAAGACAAATTTGTTTTGTTTCTGTATCGTAATATTTGCCGGCAGCATTGTATCTGATAACCTCTGACATGGTATCTCTGTTTAAACACAGAACTTTAATATGTCCGTTAGAGGTATCATATGTTAATAAATAAAGTGCATCAGCCTGACCGGCTGTTGCTGCTACTGCATCGTCTACTAATTCACGTTTGTCGATACCCATAAACAGTATACTTGCAATATTATCATTAAATTCATATGTATGACCATTGTAATAAACAATACGTCCATTATTTTCGTAATCAATATCCTTAGGGAAACTCATATTAACATTGTCATAGTTAAGAAGTTTTTTCTGACCTAAATATCTCATTACGAAAAATGTTACTACAATTCCCAGAATAACACACAGTAAAAAGATTAATATGCCAAGAAAAATCTTCTTCTTTTTGCTCATGCGTTTTTTCTTATTATTTATTTTGCTGTTTCCTCTTGAAAGATGCCCCTTATTAAATTTGTGATTATCACTTGAATGAGATATATCAGAAGCTTTATCATCTGATTCCCCGGATGAATGAGAACGATGGTGATGTCTGTGCTTGTAATTTCTTTCAATTGTATCCCAATCAACCTCAAAAGTTTCACCATCGCCATTATCATGAATTACATCGGTATTGTGATGATAATGATGGTGATGATGGTGTGAGGAGTGAGCATCACTAACCTCTTTTTCAGTACTACTTTCTTCTTTGTCTAAATTGTGGGAAACAGTGCTATCTGTATTATCCCCGGCATTGCTTAAATTTTCTAAATCTTTGTCCTCAGTTAAAGAATTAATTGGTTTGCTCATCCTTAATTAAAACCCCCTGTACTAAATATCGTGTATTTTCAGCACCATTGGTGCAAGTGCTAAGTGTTATTATTTTACTGTTTATATCAAGAGACACTTTCCTGATATTTTTTGAAAGAGAATTCGGATTTGTGGTATATTCAAAATATTTTTTTAGAACTTTTTTGTCGCTAAGCTTAAAGGCATTAAGAATATGTCTGTCATCGTATACATAAGCTGCATAAATTTTATAGGTTAAACGGTGATTTGGCATATAAATATAGATATATTTGTTTTTCTTAAAAAACTTAGCATCTTCAAATTTATGAAGTGACTTAAACATAGAACCGTTAAGCATATTATGCCCGTATAATACGGTTACAGGGTCGGAATAATCCTTTGCATTTTGCTTTTCCGTATAAATAGCACCGGCAAATTCGTTTTCCCTGTTTACATTATGGTTAAGATAAAAGTCATCAGATAAATTTTTATCCGGCTGTACTACAGGATAATCAACGTTAGTGTTAGGAATATATATCCATGAATAAACGTCGGAATTTTTTTCCTGCAACTTAACCCAGTTTATATTGTGATTTTCTACGGTATTAACCAAAGTGGCAGTATTCGTTTCTGTTTCAGGATTAATGTATTCTGCGGAATTTCCACCGTCACTTATAAAGTAGGAAATGATTTTATAACCGCAAATTACACAAACAATAACTGCTACAATAAAGGTTACACCCCAAAATAATTTTTTCTTATTCATTTTGTAGTATTGTTCTCCTATATTTGCCTCTGGATTATAAACAGTATAGTATCAATATAGCTTTGTGTCAAAGATTAAAATGAAAAAGAAAAAGATTTGGTGAATATAATGGAAATAATTTGGAATATGCAATAAATGTTGTTGCACTTTTTTAAGTAATGTGATATAAATATATATTGTGAATGGGCAGATTCCCGAGTGGCCAAAGGGGACAGACTGTAAATCTGCTGCAACTTGCTTCGGTGGTTCGAATCCACCTCTGCCCATTATATTAATGATTATTTCATTAATAAACGCCGGCGTGGCGGAACTGGCAGACGCGCAGGACTTAAAATCCTGTTGTGGCAACACAGTACCGGTTCGATTCCGGTCGCCGGCATAAGAAAACCTTTCGTTATGATAATCATGACGAAAGGTTTTTTTACGTGTAAGGCAGAATTCTGTTATTAAACTAAGTTGTTGAAAAAATGAAGTATCATATAAAATTATTTACCAGGGCATTTATAAAAACAAAAAAACAGTGAAGCCATGAACACTTCACTGTTTTTGATTTAAGTATGAATCAATTATTCTGTAATTCTTTTTCTTCCTAAAAGCATAATTCCAAGGAATAAAGCTGAAATCAATGCTACAGGAATAAGAACATAATTGCCATTGTCAGCTGTCTTTGGTGAAACACTTTTATTGTTAGGTGCTACAGTTTCGCCGTTTTCAGAAATATAGAAATCGCAGCTTGCTGTACCTATACTTGTTTTAACTGTAAGTGTGTGTTTACCACATGAAAGACTTGCTAAAAAGTCAGCTGATAAAATAATTTTATTATTCTTTACAACATAATCTGATGCATCAAGTACCTTACCATCAACATAAATAGTTGTATTCTTATCAAGCTTAACGTTTGTTACAAAAGTAAGACCTTTCTTATCACCCTTTGACCAATTGCCATCCTTATCGCCAGCCGGTTTAACTGTAACAGTCTGTGATGTTGTCGGCTTGATAGGTTTCTCTGTTGGACTCGGAAGAGCAAAACAGTTAGCAGAAAAAGCAAATGTTAAAACTAAAGTAATAAACAAAGCAATAAACTTTCTTTTCATAAGTAGACCTCCCATATACAAAATTTGATACTATTAAGTAATTATACAATAAATCAACAAAAAAGCAACATATTAACGAGTTTTTATATAATAAATATCTAATATTTTCTCGAATAAATCAGTTTTATTTATTTTATACTCAGCAAACCGGTCATCTTTCTTCTCTACATACTTGCCTTTAATGGAAGTAATGTTAAGCCCGGAATAGTTAGTTGCCAGGGTCGATGCCAAATATACCATAATATTGGCATCTAAATTTGTTACTGTGTACTTTGATGAATCTTTGTACAATTTTAGCGGAACGTTAATATCTTTTTTTAATGATGGCAAAAGCTGACTGACAAAACTGTTAAGGTACAGCTTCTGGCAACTCATACGTCGTAGGTTGTCATCTAACAGATTTGTATTTCTGTATCTTACAAACTGTTCGGCAGTTTCACCTTTCAGAGTAATTTTTTGTCCTTTGGTGAAGGAGGAAAAGGTGTACTCAGGTGTTAACGTGACACCACCGATATCATCATTTAATATTTTAAGGGATGAAAAATCAATGGCGTAGTATGTATTAATTGGAATGTTGTAAATAAAACGTTCCACTGCCATAGCCTGATTTTTGGCACTTAATTCTTTTCCGTCTCCATATGCATAGGCAAGACATAACTGTTTAGTCGCCGTATCATAATAATTACCTTCACTGTCATATCTGCTGATATCAGTCATAATATCACGGTTAAGGGCTAAAACCTTAATTTTTCCAGTGGAAATATTATAGGTCATAAGATACAGGGCATCAGCTTGTCCTGCTGTAGATGGAACGGCATCATCTTTAAACTCATCATGGTCAACACCCATAAACAAAATACTTGCAATGTTACTGTTAAACTCGTAAGTGTGTCCCTTGTATTCTATGGTTTTGCCGTCGCCTTCAATATCGTCATAGTTAATATCCTCAGGAAGAGTAAGGGCAACTGCCTCATTTCCCAGTAAGGATTTTTTGCCTAAATAATGCATTACTCCAAAAGTAGTTAAAAGTGCAAGAATTAAAAATAAAATCACCAAGAGCAATATAACGAAGAATTTTTTCTTCCTGCTCCATTTTTTCTTTTTCTTAGAGCCACTTTTTCTACTAGAGGAGTGGCTATGATGATGGTGACCGGAATGATGCCCACTCCCTGGATGGTGGGAGCCACTGGAGTGATGTCCGCAACCTGAGTGGTGACTGCTGTGATGTTCGCCTTTGGAGGTAACCTGTTCATCTTCTAAATTAGTGGCACTATTACCTGAATCAGCCTGCTTATCATCTGAATAATCATCAGGCACTAATTCTATATTGCTATATAAATCGTTACTTTGTCTGCTCATCTTTAATTAATACTCCTTGTACTAAATATCGTGTGTTTGCGGCACCGTTAGTGCAGGTGCTAAGAGTCAGTACCTTACTGTCGGTGTTTAAATCCACCTTACGGGTATTTTTTGTAAGGGATTGTGGATTTTGGGTAGACTTTAAATATTTTTTAAATATCTTTTTATCTTCAAAATTAAATGAATTTAATATATGTCTGTCATCGTATACATACGCCGAATATATCTTATAGGTAAGTTTACGTTTTTCCGTATATATGTAAATAAATTTATTTTTTTTGAAAAATTTAGCATCTTCAAAACTGTGGAGAGTTTTAAACATAGAACCATTTTTCATGTTATGACCATAAATAACCGTCACAGGGTCAGAAAAATCCTTTCTGTTGGCACGCTCTGAAAAAATGGCACCGGCTATGTCAGGCTTCTTGTCTATGTTATGGTCTAGGTAAAGAGTGTCAGACTCATAAACTGAAGACTGAACAATGGGATAATCCACATTAGTGTTTGGAATGTAAATCCATGCGTATATATCATCGTTGGCTTTCTTAAGGGATGACCATTTAATACCATGATTATCAGCCATGGAATCACTTTCACTTTCCTTTGTTATAGTGGATGTTTCTTCAATATATTTATCAACATTGCCACCGTTGTCAAAAAAAATAGAGATTATTTTGTATCCGGAAAAAATCAATATGATTAGAAAAAAAACAAAAAAAATCCCCCAAAGAAGTTTTTTAATTTTCATATTTAAACAGCGCTCCCTCATTTAACATTGTATTGTATTAATAGTATATAACTTATGAAAAGAAAATCAAGCATTCCATTATGGATTTGACATATAATACCGTACTGGTTAAAATGAAAATACAAATATATTATTAAAAAAGAGGAAAATAAAATGAAAATTGGATTTGGATGCGACCATGCAGCAATTGATTTGAAAAATGAATTGTTGAAATATATGGAAGAAAAAGGATATGAATGTGTTGATTACGGAACTAATTACGATGAAAACGGTGAAATAATTAAATGCGATTATCCAAGTAAGGGTCAGGAAGTAGGAGAAGCAGTAGTTTCTAAGGAAGTTGATTACGGTGTACTTATTTGTGGAACGGGAATTGGAATATCCATGAGTGCCAATAAGGTTCCGGGAGTAAGAGCAGCTGTTTGCAGCGAGCCTTATTCAGCAAAGCTTACAAAACAGCATAATAATGCTAATATTATAGCTTTTGGTGCCCGTGTAGTTGGAACTGAACTGGCAAAGATGATTCTTGATGAGTTTTTCGGAACTGAATTTGAAGGCGGAAGACATGCAAGAAGGGTGGATATGATAACAGATATTGAAAAGAAATACAGTAAGTAGTTTAGGAACTGCCTGTTGACAAAACCAGTTGTTGACAAGCAGTTTCTTTTTTTATATAATTGCTTTACTACTTTAAAGCGTAACGGTTTAAAGTTCAACGCTTTAAAGCCACGGAAATATATTCACATAATAATTTGGAGGGAATTAAAATGACAACAGTTACATTATGTTCCATTATGCTGGTAGTGTTTTTTGCCATAATGATATTTGTGGGATTTTACACCAGAAGACACACAACAGATGTAAATGGATTTGTTCTTGGAGGACGTTCGGTAGGCCCATGGCTTACAGCATTTGCCTTTGGTACTTCATACTTTTCAGCGGTTATTTTCGTTGGATATGCAGGACAGTTTGGATGGAATTTCGGACTGGCTTCCACATGGGCAGGTCTTGGAAATGCCTTTATTGGTTCACTTCTTGCATGGAACGTATTAGGAAGAAGAACAAGAGTTATGACACAGCATATTGATGCAAAAACCATGCCTGATTTCTTTGGTAAGAGATTTAACTCAACACCACTTAAGGTGGCTGCATCAATTATAGTATTTATATTCTTAATTCCATATACATCATCATTGTATAACGGATTGTCCAGCTTGTTTGGTCTGGTTTTTGATATTCCATACTGGGTAGTTATTGCAGTAATGGCAGTGCTTACCGGTGTATATGTAATATTTGGCGGATATATGGCAACAGCCATTAATGATTTTATTCAGGGCATTATCATGCTGTTTGGTATATGTGCTGTTATAGGTGCAGTTCTTGTAGATAATGGCGGTTTGGTTAATGCAACAAAAAATCTTTCAGCTATCACAGGAGATGCAGGATGGCAGGGAGCTTATTCATCATTTTTAGGACCTGATCCATTGGCACTTTTGTTTGTAGTAGTCCTTACATCTCTTGGAACATGGGGACTTCCACAAATGGTAGGAAAATTTTATGCCATTAAAAGTGAAAAAGATATACATAAGGGAACTGTAATTTCTACAGTATTTGCCATTATTGTAGCCGGAGGCTGCTACTTCTTAGGTGGATTTGGAAGATTGTACAGTGATAAAATAACCATTAATGAAGCTACAGGAAAGCCTTTATTTGACACTATTATTCCTACCATGCTCTCTACATTACCTTCTATTGTAATTGCAGTGGTTATTGTACTTGTATTGTCTGCATCAATGTCAACCCTTTCTTCACTGGTACTTACATCAAGTTCAACATTTACTTTAGACGTTATAAAGCCGGCATGCAAAAAGGAAATTACAGAAAAGAAACAGGTTACGTTAATGAGATTACTTATTGTGTTCTTTATCCTTGTTTCAGCAGTTATAGCTATATTTAAGGATGCACATCCGGAAGTTACATTTATTGCACAGATGATGGGTGTTTCATGGGGAGCTCTTGCAGGGGCATTTTTGGCACCATTCCTTTATGGTTTATACTGGAAGGGCATTACAAAAACAGCTACAGTAGTTTGTTACATCTGGGGGGGCTCCATTGCAGTTATCCAGCTTATAATAACTTTGGCAGGAATAGATATTACAGGCTGGGGGACAGTTCTTGGTTATGTATTTAAGTCATCAATTAATTCAGGTGTTATAGCCATGGTAGGTGGACTTATAATCGTTCCTATAATCAGCCTGTTTACAAAGAAGCAAAGTGATAAGGAACTTGACGAAATCTTTGAATGTTACAATGAAAAAACAGAAACAACAGCTAAAGAGCATTTAAAGCAGTAGTAAATAATAGGATATGAGATTTTCTGATTTTTTAATAATAAGCAAATTTGAAATTAAATTAGTGGGAATGTGTGTCGCTATATCACTTATATTTTTGTTGTTGATAGCTGTGAAGATAGTAAAAGCTGTGGGAAATTTAATATACGTGATTCCCGCATTAGAAGGAATAGCCTTTTTACAGATATGGTCAACTTGATACATTGACTTATAATGCAGGATAAATTATAATTAAGTTTATTACTTTAAAGCAATAAAAAGTGTTATTGCGATACATTTATTCAAGAGAGGTAGGAGAAGATATTGAGCAAGCAGACTATTATGCTAGGTAACGAAGCTATTGCCCGTGGAGCTTATGAAGCCGGAGTTAAGGTAACATCAGCTTATCCGGGAACACCTAGTACAGAGATAAGTGAAAATATTGTTAAGTATGATGGGGTTTATGCAGAATGGGCACCTAATGAAAAGGTGGCAGCGGAAGTAGCCATAGGAGCATCCATGGCAGGCTGCAGATCTATGTGTATGATGAAAATGGTAGGTCTTAATGTGGCAGCAGACCCTCTTTACTCAGGAGCGTATATTGGAGTAAATGGTGGTATGGTGGTTGTTGTAGCCGATGACCCGGGTATTTACAGCTCACAGAATGAACAGGATACAAGAATGATTGGACGTGCTTCCATGATTCCGGTTATTGAACCGTCAGACAGTGAGGAAGCAAGGGTATTTACAAAGAGAGCTTATGAGTTATCAGAGGAATACGATACACCGATTATTTTAAGAACAACTACAAGAATTGCCCATTCCCAGGGTATTGTTAATTTAGAGGATAGAGTAGAGGTTGATGATAAGCCTTACGAGAGAAATATTGCAAAGAATGTTATGATGCCTGCTAATGCCATTAAACGTCACGTTTTTGTTGAACAGCGTATGAACAGAATGGCTGAGGATGCTAATACATTAGATATTAATAAAGTAGAATATAATGACACAAAAATAGGAATTATTACAAGTGGAATACCTTATCAGTATGTTAAGGAAGTTTTACCTGAGGCTTCAGTATTGAAGCTGGGATTGGTACATCCTCTTCCAAAGAAGCTTATAAAGGATTTTGCGTCAAAGGTTGACAGACTTGTAATTGTGGAAGAGCTTGAACCTGTAATTGAAGAACAGGTTAAGGCAATGGGCATTGAATGTGACGGCAAAAATTTATTTACAATTCAGGGCGAGTACAGTGCCAATATGTTAAGAGAGAAGATTTTAGGTGAAACAATTGAGGTTAAAGCTTCAAATGAGGCTCCTGCAAGACCACCTATTCTTTGTCCGGGATGCCCTCACAGAAGTACATATTCCGTTCTTAAGAAGTTAAGAATTCATGCGGCAGGTGACATTGGATGTTACACATTAGGTGCTGTAAACCCGTTGGCAGTAGTTGATACAACTCTTTGTATGGGCTCAAGTATTTCAACTCTTCACGGCATGGAGAAGGCAAAAGGAAAAGATTACATTAAAAACTGGGTAGCCGTAATTGGTGATTCTACATTCCTTCACACAGGTGTAAATTCACTTATGAACATGGTTTATAACAAGGCTACAGGTACAGTTATTATTTTGGATAATTCAACAACAGGAATGACAGGACATCAGGATCATCCGGCAACAGGAAAAACACTAGACGGTGAGCCGGCATATGCAGTTGATCTTGTGGATTTATGTCATGCATTGGGAGTTAAACATGTTGAAGTAGTTGATGCTTTTGATGTTGATAAATTAACCAAGGTAGTTAAGGAAGAAGTTGCAAGGGATGAGGTTTCAGTTATTATTTCCCAGTCACCATGTGCACTTCTTAAGTCATTTGTTCCTAAGGGAAAATGTTATACAATACCTGAAAAATGTGTTAAATGCGGACAGTGTTTAGTTCCGGGTTGTCCTGCCATGACTAAAAATGAAGATGGAACAGTGGCAATTGACGGAACAATGTGTAACGGCTGTGGACTTTGCATGAGCAATTGTAAGTTTGGAGCTATAGAACTTAAAAAGAAAGGAGAATAATCATGGCAGAAACAAGGAATATTATGATAGTAGGCGTTGGTGGTCAGGGTACTCTCCTTACCAGCAGAATTTTAGGGGGAATTACAGTAGCCGCAGGATATGATGTAAAATTATCAGAAGTTCACGGAATGGCACAGCGTGGAGGAAGCGTTGTAACATATGTAAGATATGGAGAAAAGGTAGCAGAGCCTATAGTGGAGGAAGGTCAGGCAGATGTACTGATTGCTTTTGAAAGATTAGAGGCTTTAAGATATGCTCACTACTTAAAAAAGGATGGGGTTATTATTGTTAATGATCAGAGAATCGACCCTATGCCTGTAGTTACGGGAGTGGCAAAATATCCTGAAAATATTATTGAAAATCTGTCAAAGGAACATAAGGTTATTTCCGTTGATGCTCAGGCTGAAGCTTTAGCCATGGGCAATCCAAGGGTTTTCAACGTTATTATTTTAGGAGTTGCTGCAAAGAGAATGGACTTCCCGAAAGAACAGTGGATTGATGTAATTAAGAAAACTGTTCCACCAAAGACTATAGATATTAACGTGGCAGCTTTTGAGAGAGGCTACGAATTTTAAATAAGAAGGAATTTGAAATGATCATTGATATTCATACCCATACATTTCCGTACAAGATAGCAGCCAGAGCCATAGAGCATATGGAAGAGGATATCGTAAGAGGGCAGGGCTTTGAGGTTAAATGTGCCAGAATCCCTACGTTTCAGGGATTATCTGACAGCACTAAAAGTGCAGGAATTGATTTGTCAGTGGTTTGCCCTGTGGCAACTAATGTTACACAACCTGAAAAAATCAACGAATTGTCAGTTAAAGCCAATGAAAAAATGGATGAAACAAAGGTGTTTAACTTTGGTGCCATTCATCCCGACTGTGAGAATTACAAGGAAATCATAGATGATATTGCGTCTATGGAGCTTAAGGCAATTAAGCTTCATCCGGATTATCAACATGTATTTTTTGATGATGAGAGATATATAAGGATCATTGATTATGCAGCAAATAAGGGTCTGGGAATAATAGTACACGCAGGAGAGGATGTAGGTCTTCCGGATACTATTCACTGCACACCGGATATGGTTCTTAATTTGTGGAAACATATTCAGCCGGAAAAACTTATTCTGGCACATATGGGTGGATGGAGATTATGGGATGAAGTGGAAGAAAAACTGGTAGGTCTTCCATTTTATATGGATACAGCAGTAGTCTTAAACAGTAGGTTCCCTGTAAGACTTGGCAATGAGCAGTTTGTGAGAATGGTGAGAAAACACGGTGCTGACAAAATGCTGTTTGGAACCGACAGCCCATGGTACGACCAGAAACAGGCTTTGGAAGACTTTGACAATACAGGACTTAATGATGATGAAAAGAAACTGATTCTTGGAGAAAATGCCAAAAGACTGTTTGGATTCTAATGTTATTTAAATGGCTGTGCACCATTACAACTAAAGGGAAATAAAGAAAGAGAGAAGGATAAATAAATGCCTATCACAGAATTATTAGAGAGAAATGCCATACAATATGCAAATGATGTGGCTCTCGTGGAAATTAATCCTGATATAAAGGAGAAAAGGCGTGTTACATGGCGTGAGTACGAGTTAATCCAGCCGGATTTAAGTCAGCAGTACAGACGTGAAATAACATGGCATGTATTTAACGAAAAGGCTAACAGGGTAGCTAATCTGTTACTTAGCAGAGGCATAAGAAAAGGTGATAAAGTAGCAATTCTTATGATGAACTGCTTAGAGTGGCTGCCTATTTACTTTGGAATATTAAAAACAGGAGCATTGGCAGTGCCAATGAATTTCCGTTTTGACGAACATGAAATTAAATATTGTCTGGAGCTTTCAGAGACAGATGTTCTTTTCTTCGGGCCTGAATTTATTGGGCGTATAGAAGAAATTGTAGATGAAATAGATGAAAAGAGAATTTTGTTTTATGTAGGTGGGGATTGCCCTTCTTTTGCAGAAAATTATGATAATCTTGTTTCAAACTGTTCTTCATTGTCACCGGATATTAAAATTACCGATGAGGATGATGCGGCAATTTATTTTTCATCAGGAACAACAGGATTTCCGAAAGCTATTTTACATAATCACGAAAGCCTTATGCATGCGGCAAAGGTTGAACAGAATCATCACGGACAAACAAAGGATGACGTATTTTTGTGTATTCCGCCTCTTTATCATACAGGGGCAAAAATGCATTGGTTCGGTAGTCTTCTTACCGGTGGAAAAGCAGTTTTATTAAAGGGTGTTACACCTAAAACTATTTTTGAAACAGTATCTAAAGAGCATTGTACTATTGTATGGCTTTTAGTGCCTTGGGCTCAGGATATTTTGCTGGCATTAGACAGAGGTGAGCTTAAAATTGAAGATTATGATTTGAAGCAGTGGAGACTTATGCATATTGGTGCTCAGCCTGTGCCTCAAAGTCTCATTAAGAGATGGAAGGAATATTTTCCACATCATCAGTACGACACCAACTATGGCTTAAGCGAATCAATTGGGCCGGGTTGTGTACATTTAGGTGTTGATAATATTGATAAGGTAGGAGCAATTGGTGTGCCGGGATATGGCTGGCAGGCTAAAATTGTTGACACTGAAGGTAATGAAGTTAATCAGGGAGACGTAGGGGAACTTATTGTTAAGGGCCCCGGGGTTATGACTTGTTACTACAACGATGAAAAAGCTACAGCTGAATGTCTTAAGGACGGATGGCTTTATACCGGAGACATGGCAGAAATGGATAAGGATGGCTTTATTTATCTTGTTGACAGAAAGAAGGACGTTATTATCAGTGGTGGTGAAAATATATATCCGGTACAGATAGAGAACTTCTTAAGCAAGCACCCTAAAATTAAGGATGTTGCCGTAATTGGACTGGCAGATGAGCGATTAGGGGAAATTTCAGCAGCCATTATTGAGTTAAATCCTGATACGGAATGTAGCGAAGAAGAAATAAATGAGTTCTGCAAGGAACTTCCAAGATATAAGAGACCTAGAAAGATTATTTTCGCCAAGGTACCTAGAAATGCTACAGGAAAGATTGAAAAGCCTAAGCTTAGGGAAATTTATCACAGCAAGAATCTGGTAGATGCACAGAACAGAGGCTAGTAGATGCTAGGTGTGCTGTAGTGATTAGACTATGGTGGTTGAATCGGAGCGGAAGCGTTATATGTCAAAAAGCAGTTGAATGTTTGAAAATGGACAATTCAACTGCTTTTTTGATGGCAAAATAACTTATTTTTCTGTGGGGGACGGTTGGAAAGTTTGAAAATGAAAAACCAACCGTCCAAAAGCAGTTGGAAGCACTAAAATTCCACGTAACTCTCCACAGGGTACCATTGAAAAACTTGAAAAGACAAATCCAACCGCCCACACAATAATTTCACATCCCCAAAATAATTTCACATTCCACCACAATTATATTGACATTCCCACCATATTTTTATATAGTATTCTAGGGTTAGAAATACTAAACTTTTTGTTTAGTTTATGAAAACTAAGGAAGGTAATTAAGTTATATAATGGATATAGGAAGCAAAATAAAAGAATTAAGAATTGCCAACGGGCTGACACAGGAAGAATTGGCGGACAGGTCAGAATTGTCCAAGGGATTTATTTCACAAATGGAGAATAATCTCACATCCCCATCCATTGCCACATTAATAGATGTGTTGCAGTGTTTAGGCACGGATTTAAAGCATTTTTTTAGTGACGATGAGGACAAGCAGATAGTTTTCTCAAAGGAAGATTATTTTGAAAAAACAGATGAAGAGTTAAAAAATAATATTCAGTGGATAATACCAAATGCCCAGAAAAACATAATGGAGCCTATACTTCTTACATTAGAAGCAGGTGGAGCTACATACCCGGATAATCCCCATGAGGGAGAAGAGTTTGGGTATGTTTTGTCAGGAACGGTGCAGGTAGTTTTGGGAAACCGTTCATTTAAGGCAAAAAAAGGCGAATCATTTTATTACGATGCAAAATATAAGCATTATCTTAAATCAAAAAACGGGGCAAAAGTGTTGTGGATAAGCAGTCCACCAAGTTTTTAGATAAAGGTTTTTAGATGAAATCTTTGAATAATCAGCCGGCTAATGAAAAGACGACAATACTATTAAAAAAGGAGGCAGAAATGGGAAATACAATTATTGAACTTAAGAATATTTCAAAAAACTTTGGGGAACAACAGGTTTTAAGAGGAATTGACTTAAATATCTATGAAAATGAATTTCTTACACTTTTAGGGCCAAGTGGTTGCGGAAAAACCACAATTCTCAGAATAATAGGCGGTTTTGAAGAGCCAAGTAACGGACAGGTGTTAGTAAGTGGTAAGGATATCTCAAAGGTTCCACCATATAAAAGAGAAATCAACACTGTATTCCAGAAATATGCCCTTTTTCCATTTTTAAATGTGTACGACAATATAGCTTTCGGTCTTAATTTAAAAAAGACAGACAAAAATATAATAGATAAAAAAGTGAAGAGAATGCTTGAATTAGTAGGTCTTAAAGGATATGAGAAAAGGGATGTAACAAGCCTTTCAGGAGGGCAGCAGCAAAGAGTTGCCATTGCAAGGGCTTTGGTTAATGAACCAAAGATTTTACTTCTTGATGAGCCACTAGGTGCCCTTGATGCGAAGCTTAGAAAGGATATGCAGACGGAGCTTAAAAAAATTCAAAAGGAAGTAGGCATAACCTTTATATTTGTAACCCACGACCAGGAGGAAGCTCTTACCATGTCTGATACAATAGTTGTAATGAACGACGGAGTTATTCAGCAGATAGGCACCCCCATTGATATTTACAACGAACCACAAAACAGATTTGTGGCGGAATTTATTGGAGAATCCAATATTATTGAAGGAAATATGATAAAGGACTGCCTTGTTAAGTTTGATGATGTAATGTGGGAATGTGTTGACAAGGGATTTAAGGATAACGAGGAAATTGAGGTAGTTTTAAGACCGGAAGATATGGATATAGTGGCACCGGAAGAGGGCAAAGTTGTAGGAAAGGTTGTGTCAAAAATCTTTAAAGGTGTTCATTATGAGTATCTGGTGCAGTGCAAATACAGAAATTATAAGGTGCATACTACGGAAAATATCGAGTTGGGAATTGAAATAGGTCTTACCATAGACCCTTATGATATTCAGGTTATGCACAAAATGGAAAATTAGGAGGTAGCTATGCAGCATTTCAAAGGACTGGTAAAGCCCTATGTGTTATGGTCGTTTTTGCTTATAGCACTTCCCCTTGTATTAGTTGTGCTATATTCCGTAACCACAGGGGATAATTCCCTTATTACGATACATTTTACATTAGATAATTTCAAAAAAATATCAGACCCGGTTTACCTTAATGTATTTGTAAAATCATTGGAAATGGGACTGATAACCACAGTGATATGCCTTGCTTTGGCGTATCCCATGGCATATATAATATCGAAATTTAATGATGAAATACAAAATATTTTAATACTTTTAGTTACAATTCCTATGTGGATTAACACCCTGCTTAGGACATATGCGTGGATTAGCCTTCTTTCAGACAACGGAATAGTGAATACGTTATTAAAAGCCATAGGACTTAATCCGGTAACTATGATGTACACCAATTTCTCGGTTATTATGGGATTGGTATGTGACCTGCTTCCCTTTATGGTTATACCTATTCATACGTCATTAGCCAAAATGGATCATTCATTGGTAGAAGCAGCAGGAGATTTGGGAGCAAATAAATTTCAGACCTTTACGAAGGTTATACTTAAGTTGTCCCTTCCTGGAGTTATAAGTGGTGTTACCATGGTATTTTTGTTATCCATATCATCATTCGTAATTCCGGTATTGTTAGGAGGACATCAGTTTGTATTAATTGGTAACCTTATTGAAAACCAGTTTATTTCCGTGGGAGACTGGAATTTCGGAAGTGCAATATCAGTTATTCTTGCAATAATAATATTGGCAATGATGGGATTAATGAAAAAGATTGATCCGGAAGAAAATGGAGGTGACAAATGAAAAAGAAAATCTCCATAGGCTCAAAATTATACATTACATTAATGTTTGTGTTTTTTTATCTGCCGATTTTGGTGACAATGTTTTTCTCATTTAACTCATCAAAATCCCTTACCAACTTTGCAGGATTTTCCCTTAGATGGTACAGGAAGCTTTTAACAGATAACAACATAATATCAGCAGTATACGTTTCCATAAGTATTGCGTTAATTGCCACGGTGGTATCCACCATTCTTGGAACAATAACAGCCATCGGTTTGTCAAAAAGCAGAAAAGTGCTTAAGGAATGGCTTCTTAACGTAAATAATATGCCCATAATGAATCCGGATATAGTTACGGCTATAGGACTGATGATTTTATTTACGTCAGTTAGAATGGAAAGAGGCTATATTACCATGCTTTTGGCACATATAGCATTTTGTACCCCTTACGTTATTATCAGTGTATATCCAAAAGTAAGAAGCATGGATCATAATCTGGCAGACGTGGCAATGGACTTAGGGGCAACACCATTTCAGGCATTAACAAAGGTAATTATTCCAATGTTAAAACCGGGAATTTATGCGGGAATGCTCCTTGCCTTTACAATGTCAATGGATGATTTTGTGGTTTCATACTTTGTAACGGGAAATGGGGTGTCAAACATTTCCATAGTTGTGTACAACATGTCAAAGAGAACCAACCCGACTATAAACGCACTGTCAACTCTTCTTATTTTACTTATTGTTGTGGTACTGGTGGTTATAAATGTAATACCTGCCATTTATAAGAAGAAAAGAGGGCAAAATGTTGAGAAGGCAAGTGCTGCAACAGGAGTGTGGAAGCGCGTGGTGGCAGTGGTTAGTTCCGTTGCGATAGCAGGTGTTGCAGTATTTTGTGTAGTAAGATTTAACAATATAAGCAGCAGACCGGTACTTAGGGTTTTTAACAGCGGAGAATACGTTGACCCACAGTTAATAGACAGATTTGAGGAAGAGAACAACTGTGATGTTGTTTACGAAACCTTTGATTCTAACGAAACCATGTATACCAAAATTCAAAGTGGTGCGGAATATGATGTTATTATCCCTTCTGATTACATGGTTGAAAGGTTAATTAGCGAGGATTATCTTCAGAAGATAGATTGGAATCTTATAACCAACAAGGATAAGATTATTCCTTCCCTTCTTGAAAACAGCTTTGATAAAGGTAGTCAGTATGGCGTGCCATATTACTGGGGAACAGTAGGTATTGTCTATGACAAAACTAAGGTAGACGAGAAGGATTTAACTGAGGGATGGGATATTTTAAAGAACAAAAAGTATAGTGGCAAAATTTATATGTATGACTCAGAAAGGGACTCCTTAATGGTGGCTCTTAAGGCACTGGGATACTCCATGAATACAGATAAAAAATCCCAGTTAGATGAGGCATACAATTGGCTGATAGACCAGCAGAAAACCATGAAACCGGTATATGTTGGAGATGATGTTATGGATAATATGATTTCCGGCAATAAAGATATGGCGGTTGTGTATTCCGGAGATGGTGCATATATAATTTCCGAAAATGAAAATATGGGATTTTTTGTACCGGATCAGGGTTCAAATGTGTGGATTGATGCAATGGTTATTACTAAGAATTGCAAAAATACTGAATTAGCCCATAAATATATTAATTACTTTTTACAGGAGGATGTGGCTTTAGAAAATACAAGATATATTGGATATGACAGTGGTGTGAAGTCTGTATACGAACATTTCAGGGATGATGAATATAAGGGAAATCCCGCATGTGCACCGGATACGTCTAATGAGAAGAATGAAGAATTTAAAGATAGGAAACAGGATATAAAGGAATACTGTGCAAGTCTTTGGACTAAGGTTAAATCACATTAGTGGAAATATAGGGCAAAATTAGTAATTCATAAGTTTAAAATAATAAATGTCTTATTAAAATGATTATCTATCTTTTAATAAGGCATTTTTTATGGAATTAAATACAAATTATGGGACAAAACAGATTATGTCAGCCACTTAAATATATGATAGATTGCGGAAATATTAATAATTGTAAAGAAATCTTAATGAAATCTTAATAAAAAAACACTTGTAATTAATATGTATAAGTTGTATAGTTTGTATTAGCCAAGATAGTACAATTGTATCATCATTGAAAAAACTTACCTTTTTTAAGGCACAAATATATTTTACAAAGGGATTAGTGATATGAATATTTTAAAAAAAATTAAAAAAATTTCAACAGAAAATGGAGACAGGATAGCTATTAAAAGTGACGATTCCTGTCTTTCTTATGGTCAGCTGGATGCTTATTCAGATAAGCTTGCTGCATGGATATATAGAAATTATGGTGATACTAAAACACCTGTAATTGTATACGGACATAAAAATCCATATATGATTGTGTGCTTTCTTGCATGTGTTAAGGCAGGAAAGGCATATTGTCCCCAGGACATTTCAATTCCTGACACAAGGGTTGAGGCAACAGTGGAATGTGTTGAGCCTGAGGTTATTTTTCAGGTGGAGGGAGACATCACACTAGATAATGAAAATGTAATAAATTTAGACAAGATAAAGGAAATTATAGAGAAGGAAGAAGAAACTGCCAAGGTGGAAAATTGGGTAAAGCCGGATGATACATATTATATTATTTTCACATCCGGCAGCACAGGAAAGCCAAAGGGAGTTCAGATTACCTTTGACTGCCTTAACAATTATTTAGACTGGTCTGTTACATTATGCGGCGAGGTAAAGGAAAATGAAATATTTAACTTTGGTAATCAGGCACCGTTTTCCTTTGATTTATCAGTAATGGATTTGTACACCTGTTTAGCTTTAGGCGGAACCCTTCATACATTAACAAAGAAAATGCAGGAAGATTACAATGCAATGTTTAATCATTTTGAAGAGGCGAATCTCAATGTGTGGGTTTCAACGCCGTCCTTTGCAGATATGTGTTTAGCAGATAAGAAATTCTGTAGCACAATGATGCCGAATCTTAAAGTATTTTTATTTTGTGGAGAGGTGCTTACAACATCCACTACAAAGAAATTACAGGAGAGATTTCCGGATGTAAAAATTATTAACACATATGGGCCTACAGAATCTACTGTAGCAGTATCAGATGTGCTGATTACACCTGAATTGTTAGAAGAAACCATGGCTAAAGGAAAATCACTTCCGGTAGGACATGAGAAGAAAGGCACATGGCTTGAAATACATGACGAACAGGGAAACAGCCTTCCTGAAGGCGAGCAGGGAGAAATTATTATAATAGGTGATACTGTAAGTACAGGATATTTTAAAAGAGATGACCTTACCGAAAAAGCCTTTTTCACCTGTGAAAGAGAAGGAAAAATGTATCGTGGATACCATACGGGAGATGCAGGATACAAGATTGGCGGACAGCTTTATTACAATGGAAGAATTGATCTTCAGGTAAAATTAAACGGATATAGAATTGAAGTGGAAGATATTGAAAACAACATGTTAAGACTTCCTCAAATAAGCCATGCAGTGGTGTTACCTAATATGAAAGAAGGAAAAGTAAGAAGCCTTACAGCTTTTGTTACAGGAAATCTTGACGGAAAAACTCCAAGTGAGTTTGGAAGAGAGGTTAAAAAGCAGTTAAAGGAAATCCTTCCTGTGTATATGATACCTAAGAAGGTTAAATATGTTGAAGAAATACCAATGAACATTAATGGTAAGGCTGACAGAAAATATCTTGGAGGTCTTTTGTAATGAGCTTTTTTTCAGGAGAATTTTTTTTCACAATGTTAATACCGGCTTTGGTAATTGCCCTTATAATCGGACTTTGTGAAAAAACACTTAAGTGGTACGATATAGCAGTTTCTGTCCTGTTTATAACACTGGTGCTTATAGATACACCGGCAGCATTAATTTATTTTGTAATTTATTTCCTTATAGAACTTGCATTAGTTAAGATTTATGAGCAAATAAGAAAAAAAGGCAGGGTGCTGTGGATATACAGATTGTTTGTTTTTCTGACAATTGTACCCCTTGCGTTATGTAAACTAAATGAACTGGATGCCTTTAAAGGTCTTGGGTGGTTTCAGTTTATTGGAATATCATATTTAACTTTCAGAGTGGTTCAAATCATAATAGAAATGTATGACGGAGTTATAGAGCACATTTCTGTTTCAGATTTTACGGCATTTCTGATTTTCTTCCCAACATTCAGCTGTGGCCCCATTGACCGAAGCAGAAGATTTGAGGGAGATATACAGAAAGCCTATAAGAGAAGTGAATATCTTGAATTATTTGGAAAAGGATTGGAAAAATTCTTTGTAGGTATTGTATATAAATTTGTGTTGGCAGACCTGGCTTACAAGGTTATGATGCAGGTGGTAGAGCCTACGGTATTAAATGAAATTGCTTATGCATACACCTATGGAATATATATGTTTTTTGATTTCGCAGGCTACAGCCTTATGGCAGTGGGATGCGGATATATGCTGGGAGTTAAGGTGCCGGACAACTTTAACAAGCCTTTTATAAGTAAGGATATGAAGGATTTCTGGGCAAGGTGGCATATATCTTTGTCAGAGTGGTTCAGGGATTTTATATTTACCAGATTTATTATTTCATCCACAAAGAAAAAGCGTTTTAAAACCAGACTGACAACAGCCTCAGTGGGCTTCATCATAAATATGTTTGTTATGGGTGTGTGGCACGGACTTAGCCTGTGTTACATAGTATATGGTTTGTACCATGGAATACTTTTGGCACTGACGGAAATTTATCAGAAGAAATCAAAATTCTATAAGAGAAATAAAAAGAAAAAATGGTATTATGTTCTGTCATGGACAGTAACAATTAATCTTGTGATGTTTGGATTCCTGATATTCTCAGGACATCTTATATAAATATAAATAAAAAGTTTTAGAGTTAGAAAGGACATGTGAAATGAAAGAGAAAGTTTTAGATTTATTAGAAGAAGTATGTGACGATGATGTAGTAAGAGAAGATTTAGATATGGATTTATTTGAGGAAGAACTTATGGATTCATTAGCATTTGCTGAGTTGTTAGCTATGATTGAAGATGAACTTGGGGTAGTAATATCTCCATCAGAGGTAGTAAGAAGTCAGGTAAATACAGCAAACAAAATTATTGCTTTAGTAGAAGAAAAGAAATAACAGAGGTAGATTACAATGAAAAACATTAAGGCAATGGGAATTGCATTTATTATGTTTTTAGTTACCATAACCGGGGTAGGAATTGCCACAAAAAACGGCATACCTGCCTACAACATAAGATATGGGACATGGATTAGCGCCACAAAATTCGGGTGCAATGACGGAATGAAAAAAATAGTAGATAACGATAATGTTTTTGCTGTTTTTGGTTCGTCGGAATTAAAACACTGTCAACGCTCAGGCTTCCATGCCGACAGCATTTATAAAAACAGTGACATAAAGCCGGTGTTTATTGGAAAGGGCGGTTTTCAAAGCTTAGGACATGCCATAATTCTAGGCTCCATAGGTCAGGAACTTAAAGGAAAAAAGGTGGTAATAAGTGTATCACCTCAATGGTTTAAGTCATATGGTTTCAGAAAGGATGCCTTTGGCTCAATGTATTCAGAAACCAATATGATAGCATTTCTTAAAAATAAAGAAATTAGTGACGAAACAAAGGACTACGTCATTAAGAGAATAAAGGAACTCACAGACGAAAATCCTACAATGTGGAAAAACATTAGGCAGGACATAAAATGGTACAGGGATAATAACGGAAATGTTATTGATACAGTAAGAAAAAATGTTCACAGTGCACTGGCTAATTACAAGGCAGATACAAAGCTATACATTGCATCTGTTGTAAAGGGGTACAGCAATGACACCAATGAGGGTGGAAAAGACCGGATAACCCATTGGAATAAATTATACAAAAAGGCGGTAAAGCGTGGTGAGAAGAAATCAGGTCATAACCGTTTTGGAATGAGTGACAGGATTTACAATAAAAATTACAAAGAGAAGGTAAAAAAGAAAGCATTTAAAGACCTGCAGTATACGTCAGATTCCATGGAATTTGACGACCTTAAATGTTTTATAGATATTTGCAGACAGGAAAATATAGATGTAATGATGGTTATGCAGCCCCTTAATGCCAAGTGGGCAGATTACACTAATTTCCCTAAGGCAAAGAGAGATGAACTTTATGGTGCAGTACGGAATTTTGCAAAAAATAATAATGTGAAATTAGCTGATTTAACATCTATGGAATATGATGATTATATGTTCGAGGATGATAGTCATCTGGCATTGAAAGGACTGGTATATTTTAATGAGCAGATTTACAACTTTTATAAGCAGGATAAAAAATAATGACAAGGCAATGTTTGTGGGAAAGATAATATTTTTCTATGCTATATTTATGATAATCTGGGGATATTTTATTTTATCTCAGGATTCATCAGCACCGGCATTTATATATGAAGAGTTTTAATTGCTAAATGCCGTAAGTATATTTGCCTTCAGGTTTTAAAATAGTAAAATTTGGTGTATACTATCTCCTGTGAGGTGAGTAAAATGGGAAAGAATTTTTGGCATGAATATTTTTCAATACCTAATATAATGGGATATTTTAGAATTGTATTAGTGGCGGTATATATGGTTTTATTTTATAATTCTCTATCCGGAGGCCCATATATACCGGTTATTCTTACTATCGTGCTGTCAGGAATTACAGATTTTTTTGACGGGAAAATAGCAAGAAGATTTAATATGGTTACGGATTGGGGCAAAATGCTTGACCCCATTGCCGATAAAATTACCTTAGGTGCCATCATTTTAAGTCTTTCTTTTAAATATAAAATAGTTGTGGCTATGGTTGTTTTATATATTATAAAAGAAGGCTTTATGGCAGTTGCCGGTATTGTATCCATTAAAAAAGGTAACAAAATAGAGGGAGCTATGTGGTATGGTAAGGTTTGTACTTTCGGAACATATGTAATACTTATAACATTATTGCTGTTTCCAAATCTCAAACTTACTTTTGTAAATATATTGGTTTTTGTAAATATGGTTATAATGGTATTTACATTAGTTAATTATATTTTTTATTATCATAGGATTTTCAAAAGCTTCCATGTGGAAACTAACGGAAATATGGAAACTTTTTCTTGACAAACATGAAGTTTTAGTGTAGGATTATTTTTGCGTGATGCGAGGTATCACAAGCCTGGTTAGCTCAGTTGGTAGAGCAGAGGACTGAAAATCCTCGTGTCTCTGGTTCGATTCCGGAACTGGGCATTTTTATGTAAAAAAATAAGCAGGAAATACTGATTTATTATGAATCTTGTATTTTCTGTTTTTTTTATGTGATAATGGAAAAAAATATACTTTATGAAGTTTCTAATATATTTTCATTTTTTAGTTAAAGAAATATATTTCCAAAAGTCCAAACTGCTACTACCAAACACAAAACAACTACACTAGTTCTAATTATCAAAAGACTTTTATTATTTAGTGTAGGTTCTATCTTTTTTTTATAAAAATACGAACCTAAAATTAATATGATAAATATTATAGGTATGATTATTCTTAGTAATCCGTTTTTATAAATCAAATCTGTTACCTCTTTTCTAATTTATATACTGTATAAATGTAATGCCTGTGTAGATCGCGCGTAAGCATTACATTTTTTACTGTTTTTGCTTCAGTTTACTATAACACATACATCTGCAATTGCAAATAGTTCAGGGAGGTTTGTCAAATTATTAAGATTTTAAGAAAAAACAAACGTATAACAATATTAGTTTGATAATGTTCCTAAATCATAGTAGAATAAAGTGAAAACAAAAGTAGCGATTAGTGTTATACAGGTACGGAGAAAAGAATGAAGGAACATCAGGCAAGGGAATATATTTTCGAGGAAAAGGTAAAAAAATTATTGCAGGATAGCAGGTATATATCAATTATAGAGGAGGAGGTTCCGGGGCGTAGCGGATACCATGACATACATGCCTATGGTAGGATAAATGTGCCAACAGCATTTTTATATCCAGTGCGAATTATATGTCAGTATAAATATTATGCCAAAAACAGGGTAGAGTTAAATCATATAAGGGATTTTGGTGGCATAATGGCTGATATTTCAGAAAAAAATTATACCATAAAAGGCGAAGCAAAAAATATCCCGGATAGGTATACTTATTCGGGGTGCTTTTTTAGTGCCACGGCTTTTTCAAGAGATGCACAGGAATATGCATGGGCTCACAACATATTTATGGTGTCCTTAGAGCGAATAGGAGTTATGCAGCCTATACTTAAAAAAATTGATAATTTCGTGGCAGGGTTAAGCGAATCTACCATAAATAATATTACAAAACAGGAATTGTTAGAGGGGTACGAAAGAGAGGTAGAGGAAGAATCAGTTATGCCGGAGGCGGTAATTGGAATTGTAAACGGAGTATATCCGGTAATGATTATGGGAAAAAAGGATTGGCTTAAGCCGGTTTTGGAGGAAGCGGAAAATTCAGAGATAGGCAAGGTATACATTGACAGTGTTTACCGAAGTGAAAACCAGTTTGAGGCAAATTTTGAGCTTAATTTTATGGAGAGCAGTGGAGAGTTTTCAGTGCCTGTGGCGGTTTTGGAGAAGCTTATGGAAAGGGAAGATAACAACACAAGAGATCATGTAGTGTTTAACGTGGATATTCCATATGTTACAAAAAAAGGACGTAAAATATTTATATCAATGGAAGTTTTTGTGGAAGGATTTAACAGGGGCGATTATACAAATAAGCAAATAAGCTTTTTTCAGCTATAAGGTATAGTTACTTATAAAAAGGAATAGAAAATGAGTCACATATTGTACGATAAATTAATAGAATACGGAAAAAATGGCAAATATCCCTTTCATATGCCGGGACATAAGCGAAATGACAGCATGCTTTCAGGAATGGATCCCTTCGATATTGATATTACTGAAATAGTGGATTTTGATAATCTCCATCATCCTCAGGGCATTATAAAAGAGGCAATGGATAGGGCAGCGTCCTACTATGGAACAGATAGAACATGGTTTTTAATTAATGGAAGTTCCTGTGGAATTTTAGCTGCCATAAATGCAGTGACAGATATTGGGGATAAAATAATAATAGGAAGAAATTGTCATAAAGCGGTGTATAACGCCATGACAATTAGAAATCTTAAAGGAGAATATTTTTATCCGGAATATGTTAGTGAACTGGGAATAAACGGAGGATATAATCCTGAAATATTAGAAAAACTGCTAAGGGAGAACAAAGACACAAAGGCAGTGGTTATAACATCCCCCACCTACGATGGGATAGTATCTGATATTGAAAAAATAGCAGAAATTACCCATAAATACGGGGCGGTGTTAATTGTTGATGAGGCTCATGGAGCACATTTTAGAATAAGTGATAAGCTTCCGACACCGGCGTACAAATTAGGGGCAGACCTGGTTATAGAAAGTGTTCACAAAACATTGCCGTCCATGACACAGACAGCGGTTTTGCACAAATGTGGCAACAGGGTAAAAGAAGAAGAAGTGGAGAAATCACTGGGAATTTACCAGTCATCAAGCCCTTCCTATGTGCTTATGGCATCTATTGACAGGTGTATTGATGTTATTGAAAATTATGGTGATAACTTCATGGGAAAATTGTTAATAGCCCTTAATAATTTCAGAAGCAATGTTAATAAATTAAAAAGCTTTTATGTGCCGGGAAAGGAAATTGTAGGAAAGTTTTCCGTATATGATATGGATCCTACAAAGCTGGTAATATGCATAAAAGCACAGGCAGGGGATGGAAAATGGCTTTCAGATATATTAAGGAAACACTATGGATTTGAAATGGAAATGGAAGCACCGGAATATGTTCTGGGAATTACAGGTATATGTGATGATTTAAGCCAGATACAAAGACTTTATGAAAGTTTGAAAGAAATAGACAGCAGTATTAGTTATAAGGAAAAGACCTGTGACGCAGCAGAATTTGAACTTACAAGAAATGACAGGGCAATGTCTGTTTATGAGGCACAGAAATCAGAAAGTGTACCGGTTAAAATAGAAGAGGCACAGGGAAAAGTTTCAGGGGAGTTTCTTTATTTATACCCACCGGGAATCCCTCTTTTAGTGCCGGGGGAAGTTATTTCCCATAAATTAATTAGTCATGTAAAAGAATTTAAGAAAATGAATATGAACATTAACGGATTAGCAGATATGGAAAATAAATACATTAAGGTTATTAAATAGATTAAGAGGAAGTAAAATGGCAAAGATTTTTTTTGTGTTGGGAAAAAGCTGTAGCGGGAAGGATACAATTTTTAAGAAGTTAAAGGAAGACAGGGAATTAAATTTAAATACTGTAACAGGTTACACCACAAGACCCATGAGAGAAGGGGAAATTAACGGTGTGGAGTATTTTTTTGTAAATAATGAGGAACTTGAGGCTTTAAAAAATCAGGGAAAAGTAATAGAGTGCAGGGATTACAACACTGTTTACGGAGTTTGGAGTTATTTTACGGTGGATGACGGACAGATTAATCTTGAAAAAGGAAATTATTTGTACATAGGAACACTGGAATCCTATGAGCAGATGGTTAGATACTACGGAAAAGAGGTAGTTGTTCCTATTTATGTGGAAGTGGAAACAGGAGAAAGGCTGACAAGAGCCGTAAATAGGGAGAGACAGCAGGAAAATCCTAAATATACAGAGCTTTGCAGAAGATTTCTGGCAGATGAAGAAGATTTTTGCGAGGAAAATATAAAAAAAGCGGGAATCAAAAAGAGATATGAAAATAACAGTCTGGAAAGATGCATAGAAGAGATAGTTGAAGATATTCGTGATTTTATGGTATTATAAAAGGTGGGTTTGTGTCAGATAATATTTAGCTCAAACCTTAATGTGCAAATTCATTTTTAAGATAGGAGCGAAATATGGAGTCAGGAAGGATTCTTGGACAAAACCATATAATTAAACATTTTGAAAATGCCATAAAAATGGGAAAAATATCCCATGCCTATATTATAAATGGTGAGGCAGGTTCAGGAAAAATGAAGCTGGCAGTTCATTTTGCCAAGGCACTTCAATGTGAAGCCAATAATCCTGATGCAGCTGATGGAAATATGCAGTTTGATTTTGGAGAAGGCACAGGGGAAAAGAAGGAAATTACCGGAGTTGCCTGTGGACATTGTAAATCCTGTCACCAGACAGATTCGGGAAACCAGCCGGACATAAAATATGTAACTCACGAGAAATCAGGTATAGGCGTAGATGAAATAAGAGACCAGATTAACAATGATATTGATATAAAGCCCTATAGTAGCAGATACAAAATTTATATTGTTCCTGATAGTGAAAAAATGACGGTGCAGGCGCAAAATGCCCTGTTAAAAACCATTGAGGAGCCACCGGAATATGCAATAATTATTTTGCTGACAACTAATGCAGATATGTTTCTTCAAACAATATTGTCAAGATGTGTACTGCTAAACATAAGGCCGGTAAAGGAAGAGACCATTAGAAATCAGTTAATGTCTGAGTATGGCATTGGAAATTATGAGGCTAATGTGGCAGCGGTTTTTGCCAATGGTAATCCGGGAAAAGCCATAAAGCTGGCTACATCTGAGGATTTTAAGGAATTAAAGCAGCAGGTGGTAGGCACACTTCTTTCTTTAGAGAAAGGCGGAATGGACATTATAACCCAGAGGGTTAAGGAAGCAGGCAGTTTTAAAAATCAGATAGATGATTATTTCGGGCTGATGCAAACGTGGTTCAGGGATGTACTTTTGTACAAGGCTACGGGAGATACGGAAAAACTTATTTTTCAGGATGATTATCACGAAATTGTGGAAATGTCAGAAAAAATATCATATTTTCATATAAATATTATTTTAAAATCAATAGACCAGGCATGGAACAGAATTAAATCAAATGTTAATTTTGATATTACCATGGAGGTATTGTTTTTATCGATAAAAGAAAGGATAAAAAAATGATAAAAGTTATTGGAGTCAGATTTAGACAGGCAGGAAAAATTTACAATTTTGATCCGGCAGAGTTGGAAATAAAAAAAGGAGACCATGTTATAGTGGAAACAGCAAGAGGCGTAGAGTATGGCTATGTTGTTTTTGGCGTAAAGGAGGAAAAGGAAGAAGATGTGGTTATGCCTTTAAAAACTGTTATAAGGGTGGCAACACCGGAGGACGACCAAAAGGCACAGGAAAATATTGAGAAGGGCAAAAAGGCATTCAAAATATGTAAGGAAAAAATTGCAAAGCACGGCCTTGAAATGAAATTAATAGATTCAGAGTATACTTTTGACAACAATAAAGTTTTATTTTATTTCACAGCTGACGGAAGAATTGACTTTAGAGAGTTAGTAAAGGATTTAGCTTCGGTTTTCAAAACAAGAATTGAGTTAAGACAGGTGGGAGTGAGAGATGAGGCAAAAATGTTAGGCGGCATAGGAATGTGTGGAAGACCACTGTGCTGCAATACTTATTTGTCAGAGTTTATACCTGTTTCAATTAAGATGGCTAAGGAGCAGAATTTGTCACTTAATCCCACAAAGATTTCCGGAATATGCGGAAGACTTATGTGCTGTCTTAAAAACGAGCAGGAGGCTTATGAACACTTAAATTCTAACCTTCCAAATGTGGGAGAAACTGTTAAAACCTTTGACGGATTTAAAGGGGAGGTTGCAAGTGTCAACGTTTTAAGACAGAAGGTTAAAATTGTTATTGAACAAAATGATGAGAGGGAAATCAGGGAGTATTCTGTAAACGAGCTTAAGTTTAAGCCTAAGAAAAAGAAGTTTGATTTGGCAGCAGATGAACTTAAGGAACTTAAAGGACTTGAGGATACAGAAAGTTCAAAATTGGACTAATGGGAATAAATTTATGGAACTAAAAGGAAATGAACGCATTGTGGACTTAGAGCGAAACGGCTATTGTATAATTCAGGACAGGGAAAGATTCTGTTTTGGCATTGATGCTGTTTTACTTACCGGATTTGCCGCAGTAAAAAAAGGGGAAAAGGTGCTGGATTTAGGAACGGGAACAGGCATTATTCCTATACTTTTAGAGGCAAAGACAGAAGGAATGCATTTTACCGGTCTGGAAATTCAGGAAGAAAGTGCGGACATGGCAAGGCGAAGCGTTATGCTTAATAATATTGCAGATAAAATCGATGTGGTAACCGGGGACATAAAGGAAGCGGGAGAGATTTTTGGAAAAGCATCCTTTGACGTGGTGACTACTAATCCACCATATATGACAGAAAATCACGGACTTAAAAATCCTGAAGAGCCAAAGGCAATAGCAAGACATGAAATTAAATGTACCTTAGAGGATGTTGTCAGGGAAAGTGCTAAGGTTTTAAAGCCCGGTGGAAGATTTTATATGGTTCACAGACCCAGAAGGTTAGTGGACATTATTGAGATTATGAGAAAATATAGAATTGAGCCTAAGCGTATAAGAATGGTACATCCTTTTTCAGACAGAGAAGCCAATATGGTTTTAATTGAGGGAAGAAGGGGAGAGAGACCTATGATGAAGGTGGAACCTCCTATTGTTGTTTATAAGGAACAGGGCGTGTATTCTGATGAAATCCATGAGATATATGGTTTTTAATGTTTTAAGTAAGGAAGAAAAATGGCAGGAAAATTATATTTGTGTGCTACACCAATAGGAAATTTAGAAGATATTACTTACAGGGTGGTGAGAACCCTTAAGGAAGTGGATATTATTGGTGCGGAGGATACCAGAAACAGCATAAAGTTATTAAATCATTTTGATATAAAAACACCTATGACCAGTTATCATGAATTTAATAAATATGATAAGGCAAAGGTTTTGGTGCAGGAAATGTTAGATGGAAAAAATGTGGCATTAATAACTGATGCAGGAACGCCGGGAATATCAGACCCGGGAGAGGAACTTGTAAGACAGTGCTATGAGGCAGGGGTGGAAGTAACTTCACTTCCCGGTGCGGCAGCATGTATTACAGCTCTTACCATGTCAGGGCAGAAAACAAGGAGATTTTGTTTTGAGGCATTTTTGCCAAAGGATAAAAAGGAAAAATCAAGAGTTTTGGAGAGCCTTAAGGAGGAAACCAGGACTATTATTATATATGAAGCACCTCACAGATTACTTAAGACTTTAAAGGAATTAATGGATGTATTAGGTGACAGACCACTTACGGTATGCAGGGAACTGACAAAAAAGTATGAGGAAGCTTTTCAGACAACTTTCTCAGAATTAATAGAGAAATATTCCAATACAGATATAAAGGGAGAGTTTGTTTTAGTAATTGCAGGAAAACCTGAAGAGGAATTAATAGAAGAAAAGCGCAGGCAGTGGGAAAAAATGAGTGTTCAGGAGCATGTTGAATATTATGTAAACCAAGGTCGGGACAAAAAAGAAGCCATGAAGCTTGCGGCAAAGGATAGAGGCGTGTCTAAGAGAGACATTTATAATGAATGTAACAGATAGGATAAGGAGTAGTTTATGAACAAATGGGCAAGGAAGTTTGTTGCGGGAATTTTAGCAGCAGCTATGATTTTATCAGTTTACACACCGGGATATGTAAAAGGTGCAGAGGAAGAAAATCTGGGAACAGTTACCTTTGACATAGAAAGAATGACTATTGGTCAGGGCTTTTACATGGAGCCTGTTAAGGTGGAAATAAAGGCAGGAGATAATGTAAAGACGATTTTTAAAAGAGCCCTTAAGGGTATGGGAGGAACTTATACAGCTACAGGGGTAAAGACTTTTTATCTTAAGACCATAAATAATGCAGATGCAGGAACGGTGAATATTCCAAAAGAAATTTCAGCCATGCCTGATTACTCATATACATATGTGGGAAGTGACGGTGAGGAGCATAGCGTTTCTTATAAGGCACCTACAAGTAGTGTAAATATAGGAAATCAGTTGGAAAATAATGCATTAGGTGAATATTCATATGGCGAAATGGCAGGATGGATGTTCACCATCAACAATGAGCCGGCAAGTGAATCAGTTAATTACATACCGGTAAAAGATGGAGATGTTATACGACTTCAGTTTTCAGTTTATGGTTATGGAGCTGATTTAGGATATGATACGGAAAGCTACACCGGTATTCCTAAACTCCAGATGGCTAACAGGGATGCACTTTTAAAGGAAGTGGCGGAAACTAACGAAAAGAAAGATTACTGGATGGCATATCCAAATGTTAAATCAGCATATGATAAGGCGTTTCAGGTAGCAAAGGAGTACAATCCTACACAAAAGAATGTGGATAATGCTTTGGCAGCATTGCAGGGAGCAAAGAAGAAACCCACATATCCTACAGTGAAAACCGCTTCCATAAAAACAGTTAAAAATGTTAGAAAGTACAAGGCTAAAATTTATGTAAACCAAGCATCAGGAGCAACAGGATATCAGTACAAATATTCCGTAAGCAAAAGCTTTAAAAAATCAGTAGTAAAGACCACATCAAAAACATATATAACAACAAAGAAATTAAAGAAAAAACAGGTATGCTATGTGAAGGTCCGTGGTTACAGAGTGGTTAACGGAGTTCGTATATATGGCAAATGGAGTAAGGTTAAAACCGTAAGGATAAAGAAATAATCAGCTATTTAAGTTACAAAATGAAGGAGTTATACAAATATGAAAAAAAGGATTGTCTGTGTAATAATGATATTATTGCTAATAAGTACAGTACCTGTATGTGGGGCAACTGCATTAACAAAGGCTCAGACAGATAAGTATTTGTATGACATTTCATATTATGAGCAATATAATATAACAAAACCTTCCTATGGAAGTGTAGGCGGGGAATGGATGGTAATGGGGCTTGCCAGATATGGAGCCGTTACCCGGGAAACTCTTTCTACATACAAAAGCAATTTAAAGGCATATGTGAAATCCTGTAACGGACAGTTATCTTCCAGAAAATATACGGAGTATGCAAGGGTTGTTATTGCACTAACAGCTATAGAGGAAAATCCGGAAAATTTTGCAGGATATAATCTCGTAAGACCATTAGCTGAATATGACAGGCTTATTAGTCAGGGATTAAATGGTATTATTTATGGATTAATTGCCCTTGATTGTGGAAATTATGATATTCCAAAGCCTGAGAAAAATTACACCGGAGAGGTTACAACAAGGGAAAAGCTGGTTAAGACTATTTTAAACAACCAAAAATCCGATGGAGGCTGGAATTTTAGTGGCACAAAAGCTGACACAGATATGACAGCTATGGCAATTCAGGCACTAGCTCCATATATGAGTGAAGAAAGGGTAAAAAAAGCTGTGGACAAGGCAGTGGACTGCCTTGGAGAATTGCAGCAAAGTGATGGAGGATATGCTACATCTAATGTTAAAAACTGTGAAAGTACGGCACAGGTTTTAACGGCAATTTCCACCATAAATGTAAGTGTAAAGGATTCAAGGTTTATAAAAAACGGAAATTCCGTAATAGATGGTTTAATGAAATATTATAAAAATGGTGGATTTAGTCATGCTCAGGGAGGAATGATAAATCAGATGTCCACGGAACAGGCGATGTATGCTTTAACTGCCTATTATAGAAATATTTCAGGAATGAACAGACTTTTTGATATGTCTGACGGAATTACCTACAAAAGCATTGAAATAAAAAAAGCAGATAATTCAAGGGAAAATATCGAAAATAAAAATAACAAAAATAACAGGTCAGGAAACAAAAATTCAAAAAGTTCTAAAACCGTGAAAAAAATAAACAATACAACAACCTATTATCAGGAAAAAACGTTGCCGGAAACAACAACAATTAAAAAGTCAAAGAAAAAAGGAAAAAAAACTGTGGAAAATGAAACCATAGTAGAAACTGAAATTGAAACGAAAAAAGATGGAGAAACGATAGTTGTTACTAAAATAGTTGAGGAAACAACGGAAAACAGTAGTAGTGAGGAAAAACAAAAGAATAATAATGGAATAATTATTTTGCTGGGAGCCATAGTTATAGTGGCAGCAGGAACGGTAATAATTATAAAAAAAGAAAAAGTAGCTAAAAGCCATAAGTAGTGGTTTTTAGCTACTTTTTGTTATGATAACTTAATAACATTATTGGCAAATTCAGCCCAGTATTCGGAAACCTTGCCTATAAACTTAACTTCGTCAAAGTCGGAATTGCCAAGGGTACGTCTTACTTCACGGGTAAAGAAACTGTTATCTCTCTTAAGCTCATAAGGAAGCCTGTGCCATTCTAAAACACGTATTTTAGTGGCAAGGGCGTTAAAGTATTCACGGTTATATGTATCCTTAAATGCCGTAACTAAAATAGTTATGTCATTATCGAAAAAGTTTACATTATCAAGATATTCATTTAATAGGTCATAAAAAGTTTTGCCATTGGTGTCAATATCCACAATAACAAGAGTCTGCTTTTTGTAATTTTTTAGGGTATTAACAGCAATTGGCGTATTTTTGTTTCGCAGTATGGTATTTACAATACGCTGACAGCTTTCACCATCTTCACCTTCTAATGACTTTTTCATTAATTCATAATAATTTTCTCCGTAATATTCCATGTACTGCTCAGGATCATTGCAAATGGCAGTAAGGGAAGCAGCTATTAAATCCACATCGGATGTTGCATATCCCGGAAGCTTCTTTGCAGGAATGTAAAGTCCACGGCTTTTCCTGTAATCCTTGTAGTCAGGAAGATAGAAAAGTATAGGTCGCTGTGTAATTAAAAAATCATAAAAAATTGCAGAATAATCTGTAACTAAAACATCTGTAACAGTAAGAAGTTCACTGGTATCAATTGTAAAAGGAACTAAAAACTTACTTAAATCAGGGTCTTTTGCCAATGCTTCGTACAAATAATAGTGAACCCTGAGACAAATCTGATACCGGGTTTCATCAATGGCGCCGGACATTTTTGAAATGGCATCTTTAATGCCATCTAAATTAAAGTCAACGGAATTAACATTTCCACGCCATGTAGGAGCATATAAAATGATTTTTTTATTAGTGTCAAAACCGCAATTCTCCAACCGCTTATACACAACTGCGGTATTGGAATTTAAAATAGTATCGATTCTGGGATATCCTAATTCAAGAATCTTTCCCTGAAAAATTCCCTCTAACATAAAGGCATGCTTGTACAATGTGTCTGTCATAAAACGGTTGGCAGACAACAGATAATCAGCCATAAGGAAGTTGCGGACTAAATCCTTGCTGTTTTCCACAGGCTGGGAATGATTATCATAGCCTACGTGCTTAAAAGGAATGCCACAACATGTATTTATGTAAACCTGATCAACTCTTTTTTCAAAGAAATAATCAAAGTAAGAGTTGGTTATTAAATATTTACATGTGGCTAAATATTTGTAGTAATCATCAGAGCCTTTCTGAACAATAATAACATTGGAATATTCAGAATATTCCTTTAAATTATCACCGGTTTTTTCAATGTCAGCCACGGCCCACACATGGGTATACTGACTGGCATCCTTAGAATCTAATAAATAATTGAAAAGCGCACGGGGGCTGTCTAAAATACCAAGCCCTAAAAATGCTTCATAAAAAATATAATTATCTTTAATAGGAAGAGAAAGATAATTATGATATTGAAATTTGATTTTGTCATCCTTGCTCATACGAAATTTTTGAGCAAATTTTTTAAAACCTCTGTTTAACTTAACCTTTGTGCCATCTTTGACGGTGGCTGTATATTCACTCATACCACACCTCGTAAATTATAGTAAAATCATAGTTAAATTTGTTACACTTAACATCAGTTAAATTATAGTATAAGGTTTATGGTTTTTCAAACAAAACCATAAGAAAAAAACGTAAAATTTATAATAAAACAAATTGCACAAAAAAAGTAGTAAAAACATTTTTTTGCCCCAAAAATAATTTAGATATTATTACCATAAAAACAGGTGGAACATTAAGAATATATAGTTAAAAAATTGTGCAATATGCTCTAAATTAAGGAAAAACTTTTTTACACTTGTGCACTAATTTACCAAAAATTATAATTAATAGTAGGAGAAAAGATTTCGGAGGTAAAATGATGAATAAATTCCTTAAAAAGGCATGCAGTCTGGCGTTGTGCGTTGCCATGACTGTAACAGTTTGTCCTAAGGGACAGATTTTCTATACTAATGTATCAGCAGCAGATACCATGGATGGAGAGCCATATAATATTTCATATGGAAGACCGGTATATGCCAGCTCACAGAACGGAAATGATTCCGCAGAAAATGCCGTGGATGGCAAGGATAGCACCAGATGGCAGGCTGCCGGTGATGATACAAATGAGTGGTTATATGTTGACTTGGGAAAAAAGGCAGATATCGACCATTTGTTTATACATTGGGAAGCCGCATATGCAAAGTCATATGAAATCCAGTTTTCAGATGATGAAGAAAACTGGACTACAGTATATACAAAGGGAAAAACAACTAAACCAGGAGAAACTACAGGGCTGAAAATTACATATTCAGTTCAAAAGGTTGAAAAGGGATATGCCACAATTCAGGCAAACTGGGATTCTGTGGACGGAGCAATATATAAGGTTTGCGTTGACAGTGAAGAAAATATTGCCAAGGCGCCGGACGGATATAGTTTTACCGGTCATAATGTAAATCAGGGACAGATTGTTCTTTCCGCAGGAAAACATAAGCTTATGGTTTATGCTTTGGATAAAGAAACAAAGCAGGTTTTAGGAGAAGGAACAATAGAAGGGGAATTTACGGAGGAAGCTACAACAGTTGAGGAGACAACTAAAGAAGGCAAAAACAAGTATGAAGACACAATTACCTTTGATGAGCTTTCAGCAGAACAGAAGCAGGCAAGATATGTAAGAATGGTAGTAAATGAAAGAGCCATGGAAGCCTATGGATGTTCAATGTATGAATTTCAGGTTTATGGAACTAACGGCGCAAGAAAACGTCCTTCAAATTATGGCAAAAACCTTGCTCTTAATAAGACAGTTACATGTTCAGGAATAAGAGATGAGTGGTGGATGAAGGATGAAGACGGAAATATAATGGAAAGTGCATATAATAATGTTAAGGCTGAAAATGCAGTAGACGGAAATACAGAAACATCATTTACATCTTATCAGGGTACAGACCAGTGGCTTACCGTTGATTTGGGACAGGCATACACAATAGGAAGAGTTATTGTAAATTGGAATGCAGATGCAGGAAAAATATATGACGTTCTGGTATCTTCAGACGGAAAAGACTGGAAAACAGTTCACCGTGTTCAAAAGGGATACGCATATATGGTGGATAACTGCACTATGTATCAGCAAAATGTAAGATATGTAAAGGTATTAGGATATACAAAGGTAGAAAGCGGAAGTGGCTTTGGTATTTCAGAGTTGTCAGTGTATGAATATGTAGAAGGTGACAGCAAGACAAATGAAACAATTACAGAACTTCCAAAACAGGAAATTTTAAAAAGTGCATCAGGCAAGGGAACTTATGTAACGGGAGAAATGTACAATGAAAAGAACAAGCTCCCTACATTTGTTAATGAAGACAATATTAAAACACCTATAGATTCTAACAGCTGGTGGTCATCTGCCCTTGTTCAGAAGTACAGCAGTTTATTATGTTCAACACCTTTAAAAGCAAGTTTTTCAACTAAAGGTCTGGGAATTTTGCTGGCAACATCAGGATGGGTAGGAACAAGAACTGAAAATGATTTGGGAACAGATCAAAGTACAGAGACAGAAAGAGATTTCTATATTTCACCGGAGAATTTTGATACAGAAACAGGATATGACAGAGTAGAAAATTATGGAGATTATTCAGTTGAACTGGGACTTACAGATGAAGATGCAGTTCAGATGAAATCAACAATAGTAAAGGGTTCACCATATATTTTCAATGAATTTTGCAATAACACAGTTGCATTTATAAGTGGAAGCAGCATTCAGGAATTTTATGACGGAAACGGAAATACAATTCTTGGAAATAAAGGGGACACAATAACAACAGATCACATTGCTTTTAAGTCTTTTGATAAGGAAAATACAAAAGCAGGCAATGAAGGCTCATACTTTGAGGTAAACGTTCCGGCAGGCACAACATTTAAAGTAATGATTGGAAAATCAAATTATAAGGTTAAGGTTACTTTCCCATCAAAGGCTGATAATTATATGTCTGTTGCCGCAATGACGGATTTAAAAAATATTGATGGATATTATAAGCATGGATATGCTTTTGTTACAGATACTACTGTAGATTACGAGTATAACCATGATAATTCAAAAATTACAACTATATATACTGCTTCAACAGATTTAAAGAGAGCAGGATTTTCCAATGAAACTATGCATTGCTTATTCCCACATCAGTGGAAACACAGCACTGCAGCAGATTCACCGGTGGCTACATATACATCAATCAGAGGCAATATGAAGTCAATCTGGGCTAATACATATAGTACAACCCAGCAGTTTTCAGGCTTGCTTCCAACTTTTGCAAAGCCTGACAGTGACATGATGGATACAGAGGAAATGATTGACTACTTAAATCAGGTAGTTGCGTCTAAGGTAAATACCGCTCCTGTATCAGATGCATATTGGGAAGGAAAAAATGTACATCCGTTGGCAATTAGTGCAATAATGGCAGACCAGTTAGGTGAAACGGAAATTAAGGAAAAGTTACTGGCTAAATTAAAGAGCATTATGGTTGACTGGTTTAACTATGACGGGTCGGATGACAGATGCTACCTTATATATAATAAGGATTGGGGAACAATTTACTATCCTGACAGTGCTTACGGCGCAAACGCCGCAATATGTGATCACCATTTCACATACGGATATTTTATGTTTGGTGCCGCAGTTTTGGCTACCTACGATAAAGAGTTCTTAAATGATTACAGAGACATGATTGAACTTTTGGTAAGAGATTATGCTGATCCAAAAGACCCGGAAGATGACGGAAACATGTTCTGCAAGTTCAGGGCTTTTGACCAGTATTCAGGACATTCATGGGCAGGAGGATATGGAGACAGCGATTCAGGTAACAACCAGGAATCAGCTTCAGAAGCATTGTTTAGCTGGGTTGGAATGTACCTTTGGGGCGAGGCAACTCAGAATAAAACATACATAGATGCAGGTGCTTATGGATTTACTACTGAAATGGATGCAATTGAGCAATACTGGTTTGATTATGACGAAGATAACTGGTTGCCGGATTATCCTTTCCAGGCAGCAGGTCAGATATATGGTGCATCAATGGGATATGGTACATATTTTGGAGGACAGCCGGTATATGTATACGGTATTCAGTGGCTTCCTGTTTCAGAGTACCTTACAAACTATGGCATGAATCAGACAAAATGTGCAAATGTCTATAAAGGTTTGGAAGATGATACTGCATACGCAATCAGTATAGAAAAGAGACTGGGAAATATAACAGATGATGATGAGTATGCAACACCGGACAATGGATGGCAGCATATTACATGGCCGTATCTTTCACAGACAGATGCAAAGCGTGCCTATGACAAATTTGAGGCAAATATTTCAAAGGTTCAGGTAGAAGACAGGGCAAATACATTATGGTTTATTTCAGCAATGGATTCTATCGGTCACAGAACAAATGACTACATGGTAGTTGGAAATATTCAGGGTTCCGTATATGTTAAAGACGGGGTGTACACAGCAGAGGTTTGGAATCCTACATCAGTTACCCAGACAGTTGCTGTAAAGAGGGCTGATGGAACAAAGGTGGGAACAGCCACTGTAGGTTCAAAGGCTACTGTAGCATTTGAAATTAACACAAAAGAGGAATTTGCCATTTCTCAGGTAAGTACACCGGTAATTAAGGCAACAGCAATTGCTGATGGAAAAGTGACTGACAATATAACAGGAACAAAGAACTTTGACGATACACAGTTTGTTGAACTTTCATCAGATGAAGGAACAGAGATTTATTACACAACAGATGGAACAGTTCCAACTACAGCTTCTAACCGGTACAATGGAAAAATTTTGGCATCAAGTGACACTGTACTGAAAGCCATTGCAGTTAAAAGCGGTTCAATAGATTCTGCTTATGCATCAGCAGCAATAAAAATCAACGGAGATACAGTACAAAGTAGCAATAATCTTGCATTGAGAAAGACGGCTACTGCATCATCAGAGGATGGTGCGGCAAAGGCAGAACTGGCAGTTGACGGAGATGGAAGCACAAGATGGCAGGCACAGTCAGCAGATGATGAATATTTACAGGTAGACTTGGGAAGTGTTCAGGCTGTTAATACAGTAAAAATTACATGGGAAACAGCTTATGCGGAAAAATATCAGATTCAGGTTTCTGTAGATGGAGAAAACTGGACTACAGTTGCAACAGAAAGCGGACAGGTGGGAGAAATCACATCAAGCTTTGCAGCAGTTAAGGCACAGTATGTAAGAATGCAGGGTGTTAAGAGAGGAACCCGGTACGGATACTCAATTTACGAGATGGAAGTATATGGAGCCTTAAAGGCTAATGCACCTATAGTTTCACCGGTTAGCGGAAAATATACAGGTGAACAGACTATTACAATGTCAACGGCAGTAAAGGGTGCCGAAGTTAAATATACATTAGACGGCTCAACACCAACAGAGGATTCAGCTACATATGTTGAACCAATAAAGGTTAATAAGTCAACTATAGTTAAGGCAGTTACTTATAGAAAAGGAATGATTTTATCTGATGTAACAGAGTCAGATATTATAATTGCAGGAACAATTTCAATTAATCCTTCATCAGTTAAAATTGCAATTGGAAGAGTAATGCAGTTAGCAGCATTAAGTGACGAAACAGTTACATGGAAAAGTGAAGATACAGGAATTGTTACTGTAAATGAAGAAGGAAAGATTACAGGTAAAAATCCGGGAACTACAAAGGTAACGGCAACTACACCAAGTGGAAAGGTGGCAGAATGTCAGGTTACAGTTACGGAACCGGTACACATTACCTCTATCAGCATTCCGGAAACTTATACAATGAAGAAGAAAACTTCGGAAACATTAGAGCTTAAGATTAATCCGGCAGATACTACTGACGACACAACAGCTGTATGGAGCTCAAGTAATAAAAAAATTGCAACTGTAAGTAACGCAGGAACAGTTACAGCTAAAAATGAAGGTGAAGTTGATATTACAGTTAAGGTGGGAGAACATAAGGCAGTATGTCACGTAACTGTAGGGCCGGCAGCAACAAATCAGGAAATGGTATCAAGTACCAAGTACAATGTGGCACTTAATAAGAGTTTTGAAATAAGCCCGGGAGTAGCTGAAGGTGACGAAAACTGTGTTACAGATGGAAAGCTCACAACAGGTGGAACTCATTGTGCCATATCAAGTGGATGGGGATATTCAGGAGAAAGTTATATAACTATTGACTTAGGAGCTAAATATGACGCATCTACCATTGATGAAGTTTTGGTACAGTACAAAGACAATAATGATAATGATACTGTAGTTGGCAGAACATATAATATTCAGTATTCTGAAGATGGAGAGAACTTCAAAACTATTTATACTTCAAAGACAATTACTGCAAATGATTTAGACAGTGACAATTGCGTTGCTGCTGATGTTTCAGGTAACACCGGGGCAGTAAGATATGTTAAGGTATGTTATCCTACAACACCGACATATGGTATTCAGATATGTGAAGTTGCAGTTTTAAGCACGGAAAAGAATGCAAAATTATATGAAGATAATACCATTGTAGTAAGTGATGATATTGAAGTTTTAGGATATCAGATAAGTGATAAGGCATTTAACAAGGAAGGTGGTTTCAGGGTTCTTGCAGCAGTTGAACCGGAAATAAACGGTAAGAAAGTTACAGGCTGGGGATTTATATACGGTCTCGCAACCATAAATGACCAAAGTACAGGTGTTACAGATGATGATATGATTATTGATTCTTCAAGCAACAAAGTTATTCATTATCAGTCAACAGCTGAGGGTACTCTTCCAACCAATCTGGGAGGTTCAGCTACATGCACAAATTATGTAAGAACAATGTCCTTTGGTAACACAAATGCCACAGCCCTTACAGCAGGATATAAAATAAGGGCATATGCAATTCTTGAAGATGGAACTTATGTATATAGTACAATAAGTGAGTTTTCAATTTATGAAATTGCTGATTACATTTATCAGAATAAAAAGATGAATTCTCTTGAGGGATATAATTTTATTTACGATAAGATTTTATCAGTGGTAAATAAGGATTACAAAAAACTGGAATTTGAATGGAGTGAAATAGTAACTCTGGCACAGTAAAATAGAATATTGCCTACACAGGGCAACGGTATAAATAACAGGCTTTCTTGCTAATGACTGAGGTTGTTGGCAGGAGAGCCTGTTTTTCTGTGTCTGTTTTTTGTAAAAAATTACCACAGGATATAAAATGTATGGTAATATAGTGTAGAATAAAAAAGTTTTTATGTTGAAGAGGAATTGAAGAATGCAGGAAATTAGGGTTTTGGTTTGTGATGATGAAGAATTGATACATCAAAAAGTAGAAGAGTTAATTAAAACTTATGATAAAACAAATGAATATGTGTTTAAGGTTTTTCATTGCTATAATGGTGAGAAACTTATAAGTTTTAGTATTGAGTACGATGTGCTAATGCTGGATATCGACATGCCTGATAAAGATGGCATTGAAGCAGCACGGATACTATTGAAAAATGGCTATAATCCCCAAATAATAATGCTTAGCAGTAAACGAGAAAGGTTTAAAGATGCTTTTAAAATAGGAGCAAAAAGATTTGTTACAAAGCCTGTTGATGAAAAGGAATTTTATGAGGCACTAAGTGCTGTAATATATTCTTTGGCAGGAAGCGGGTTAATTGAAGTATGTCATAATGGCAAAAAGTGTACAATCCCCCAACGGAAAATAATGTATATAGACGCAAAAAAAGATTATTTAAAGATACACACTCTTAAATGTGATTTTGAAGTAAATGAATCATTAAAAAAGTTCATGGAAAAATTAGATAAAAGAATTTTCCTGCAGACACACAGAAGTAAAATTGTTAATTTATTATATGTTTTAGATATGGATAAAGAATGGCTATATTTAAATGGTGGGGAAAAGATACCTGTTTCACGAAGAAAATATAAAGAAGTACATCAAAAAATAATTGAATTTGATAAAAGTTGGGAAGGATAAAAATATGCAGTGGATTAATGTAGCAGCATGTCTGATAATAGTTGCGGAATATCTTTCTTTTTATTACGTGTTTTTGGGAAAAAGAGAGTTAAATAGAAACAAAAAGATTTATATATGTTTAGCAATTGGGGATATTATTGCAATGGTTATACAATGTATGTCTGAAAAATCCGGATTAATATTTTTATGCATAACGGCAATGGAGTCATTTATACATGTTATGCTAATCTATAAAATAAAATGGGGAGAGATGTTAAACACCTTTTTCTTCACATTTCCATTGTTGTCAATTATTGAGAGTATATTTGGTTTTTTCATAGATTCATGCACAAAAATGAATGACGATCAAAGTGGTATTTTTTCTATTATACTTACTGTTATTTTAATATGGGGATTTTATGAAATTATTGGGAAAAAATTAGATAGAGAAGCCTTTATATTACCGAAAAAAATAAACGCATTGCTATCTATTGTAATGTTTACAATTGTTATAATGTTTGTATATTTTACATATATAATACAGGAAGCAGCAGACATACGGTACCCTCATGTCGCAATTGGATTAGCAATTGTAGGTGGAATTATTATTTTAACAATGGTGTTAATAATGATATATTCTATGAATGCCAAGCAAAAGTATTATAAGAGGTCTAAACATTTAAGTGAATACGGAGAATTGCAAAAAGAATATTTTGAAATGTTATTAAATAAGGAAGGGAAAACACGGCAGTTTAGGCATGATATTATGGCAGAATTAATGCAGATTAAATCTTATGTGGAGCGGAAGGAATATCAGGCACTAGATAAATACGTGGCAGAATCCTTACATGAATTAGATTTAATCAGCAATTATAATTATGATGTTGGAAATGAGGCAATAAATATATTGTTGAATCATTACTTAATTCCGGTCAAAGATAAGTGCATTATTAATGTTAAAGGTTATATTTCGGAAACAATTAATATTGAGGATAGAGATTTATGTATAATGGTATCAAATCTTTTGTCTAATGCGGTTGAGGCAATCAAGAAGATAAATAAAAATTGTGAGAAATTAATTAGTTTTAACATAAAAAGTGGAAAATATTACACATACATAATTGTTGAGAATACCTGTCTGCCTAAATGCAGTGGTCTTCAGACGGATAAACAAGATAGAAAAAATCATGGATTTGGAATAAAAAATATAAAAAAAACGGTTAAAAAATATAATGGAAATTTTCTATGCAAAGTAGAGGATAATCTGTTTTATTCAGAAATACAAATAAAAAATGACCGTTTGTCGAAAAAATAGACCGTTCGTCGAAAAGTTATGGAAAGGATAAAAGAAATAATATAGACTGTGGATGTGAAGAATAAAGAAAGAGAGGCTTTAAGATGAAGAGTTTAAACGGTAAGTTGAGGATAGAAAGTAGGATATTAATTGTTACTTTGGCAATTTTAATAACGATATCATCTCATTCTATAGTAAATATTGAAGCGGCAACAAGTTCAAAATCAAAGCCAAAACAATATGTGTATTTTAAGGACAAACACCATCTTGAGGGTGGAGTTGGAAAAAGTAAAAAGGATCAGAAACGTTATTGGATATCATCTGGTTTAAGTGGGTTTATGTATAACTGTGCTAAAGATGCAATGTTAAATTGGACAAACAACGCAAGCTATATTAATTTTTATATAACATCGAAAAGACCAGAAAGTGTTGTGGACATATATGGCTCATATGATGGAAAAGAATCGGGATATAACGCATATACAGTATTTAGAAAGAGTTGGTTTTCGAGTGTTGATCCTGATGAATCAAACTGGAAATATGGTCAGATATACTATAATTTAGATAATGGATTAGAGAAAAAAGATAGAAAAAAAATTATTGCGGTATATGCACATGAGATAGGGCATTGTTTTGGATTGGATGAAAATAATACAAATAAAAAGTCAATTATGTGCCAAGCAGCTTATGGGAGATCTGTAACAAGTGTACAATCGTGTGATTTTGAAGGCATAAAAAAATTGTATAAATAAGATGATTAGATGGGAGATAAGATAATATGAAACTTAAGCGAATGATAATGTTTGTGGTAGGAATTGTTATGTGTACATCATTTGTTTGTTATAATAATGAAAAGTTAATAAATAACAATGAAGGAAATATTGATGACAATGATTCTAAAGTCGAAGCAAACGATGAAAATATATTGGTAGAATTAGAATGTAAATGCGATATGGAAGAAATATACAATGATGTTCCCAAATTGTGTGATAGTGCTGATATTATAATTAAATGTAATGTTATTGGACAAGAAGCTTTTGTAAAAACTGGATCAAGTATTTACACGGACTATGAGGTGAAAATTGAGGAAATATACAAGGGAGATAACATGCCAGACGTGATTCATCTTGAATCTCTTGGGGGAACCATTACTTGCGCAGAATATTTAGAACAAGTGGATGCTAAAGATTCAATGATTGGGGAAAATGAGTTTAAACAAAAAGAGATAAATGAAAAAGTTATTGATATGAAAGTTAATGGTATTTCGTCTATGAAGACGGGGGAAACATATATTGTTTTTGCAACATATAATAAGAAATTAAAAAAATACAATCCAGTAGGATTATATCAGGGTATATTTGAAGAAGAATATGATGATAAATACATTCGTAATTTATCAGATAGTGATGTTGCTTCAGCTGGGGAGAAAGTTGTTTATGAATTAGAACAAGATGATATAGATAATTGCATTCAGGAATAAAATAAAACAAATGTTATGAAAGAGAGCGTATAAATGTTTAAAGTATTAAATAAAAAAATTATAGCAGTCATAATTATTATAATTTGTATTTTTTTAATAGGTGGAATATATTTACTCAATAACAAAAAATCAGATTATAAATTAAAAAGATCCACTGGAAGAGTTAGGGTTACATCGATAAAGGATAACGAAATTGGTAGGGGAATGAGTTATGATTTGCAGGCAGTATCTATATATGAAATTTTTAATGATTATGATACTGATATTGTAAGGGGAAAGGTAAAATCAATAGAACCAATAAGAATTAAGGTTGGTGAAAAGGAAGATTATAGGGCTATTGTCATTGTCACTGTTGACGATGTAATTAGAGGAGAAATAAAGAAGAATGAAATGATAAGTATTCTTGTTCCAATTAATTCGACAATTGCAACAATTTCCAGCAAACTTCAGGTTGGAGATGAAGGAATATTTATGCCTGTAAAGTACGATGATAAAGGAGAAAAATATTTTGTGCAAAGCGGATCAGATAAGCTGGTTTTAAAGGATATATCTGATTATGGATTGTTAAATGGTGTGTACTGGTTATTTATTGAAAAAAATAGGAAAGTAGTATTTGAAGAGGGCATATATAATAATTTGACAGATGTTAAAGATTTGTATAAAGTAAGTAATTATATAAAAGAACAGTTGGATGACAGGTAAAGATTTTGTTTTAAGAAATAGTGGAGATACAGGGATATGAAAAGGATAATACATAGATTGGTTACAATAATGTTATTGTTTACTATATTGGCTATATTTATAGTTTCATGTTCAAAAGAAGATAAGAGCCTTGAAGATGCACTTTTGAAAAAAAAGGAAAGTGACATAGTAAGGCTTGACAGTTTGACAGATTTCCAATGGAATAGTGTGTATTTTGTAAAACCGTATACGGAGAAGTCGGAAATAGAAAAGTATATTGGCATAAGTTCTGATGAAATATATGATAATATTTCAGATGAGGGAACGTTGTATATGATATTCACACTAGATGACAAAGTTGTATATCAGATATATGGAAATCCAAATAATTTAGGATTCGATTTTGATGTTGGAGAATATGATAAAATCAAAAATATTTCAAAAGAAAAAAGTGTCTTTAATGTCAAAAGAGATGGAAAATTAATTATATATAAATTATAAACATGATTTGTGACAGGTAGGTTCAATCTGTTATTATTTACAAAATGATAAAAAATCCCATTAAAAATTTCAAAAATATTAATGCAAGAAGGGAGATACATATGAAATTAGGTATTTTTTTATTGATTGTTGCAGCCATTATAGTAGGAATTGTTTGTTTAATTTTAAAACTTATAAAAAAATAATATAATTGTTGATATAATTATGTATAAAATAAAGCTTTAATGATTATGTTAGTCATAATCTGAAATAATGTATCCTGGAAGTAAATATTTAATATACTACCGGGACTTTTTTTGGTATACTAATAAGATAAGGGTCATTTTTCAATTATAATTTGACAATAAAACAAAATAATATATAATATATGCGAGTATTGCAGGTTATTATGGAGGTAACATGAAGGAATATATAGATAATTTTTGGCATTACAGATATTTGCTGAAAGAATTAGTAACAAAGGGTATTAAGTTAAAGTATAGAAGATCATATTTAGGATTGGTGTGGACATTGTTAGAGCCGTTGCTTACAACAATGGTGCTTACAGTTGTGTTCGGAAAGATATTAGGAAAAGGTGATGCAACATATCCTGTTTATATTTTGTGTGGACGTCTGGTATTTAGCTGTTTCTCCAGCACAAGTAAAATTGCCATGCGTTCCATAAGAGCTAATCAGGCGATGATTAAGAAGATATATGTACCTAAGTACCTGTATCCGTTGTCAGCTATTATATATAACTACATTTTGTTCTTACTGTCACTTATAGTGCTTGCAGCATTGTGTATAGTATTAAGAGTAAGAATGACATGGCACATAATCGAGATATTTATACCGCTAACCATATTACTTATTTTATGCGTTGCGGCGGGACTGATATTGTCTACAGTGTGTGTATTCTTTAGAGACTTAGAATACCTTTGGGAAGTAGTTATAATGCTTGTTATGTACTGTTCAGCTATTTTCTATTATGTAAATACACTTAATTCAGGTATTACTTTGGCATTACAGTTCAACCCGATATATTGTATTATTAGTAATTTCCGATGTATTTTAATGGAGCAGGGGTCTATATTTACAAGTGTAAGCTATGGATTCTCAAATCTGTTTATGATGATATATTCATTAATATTCAGTATTGTGGCACTGATAATTGGTATGTATGTATTTAAGAAGCATCAGGATGAATTCATCTTGCACATTTAGGAGGCGTTATGGAAAAGTATGTACTTGAAGTTAATAATGTCAGCATTCGTTTTAATTTAAGTAAAGAAAAAGTAGACAATTTAAAAGAATTAATATTTAAAAAAATAAAGGGCGAAAAGATTCGTTTTAACGAGTTTTGGGCTGTAAAAAATTTAAGTTTTAAACTTGAAAAAGGTGACAGATTAGGTATTCTGGGACTTAACGGTGCAGGAAAAAGTACCATATTAAAGATTATTGCCGGGGTGTACAAGCCGACTACCGGTGAAGTGGTAAGACGGGGACATATTGCCCCACTTCTTGAGTTAGGTGCAGGTTTTGATCCAAACTATACAGGAAGGGAAAACATTTTCTTATACGGTTCGGTACTTGGATTTTCACGTAAATTCCTAGAGGCTAAATATGATGAAATTCTGGAATTTTCAGAGCTTGGGGAGTTTATAGATGTACCTATTAAAAACTATTCATCAGGAATGAAGTCAAGACTTGGTTTTGCCATTGCAACAGTAGTTGAGCCGGACATTCTGATTCTCGACGAAGTTTTGTCGGTTGGTGATGCCAGATTTAGAAGAAAGTGCGAAAAGAAGATGCAGTCTATGTTTGACCATGGTGTTACGGTTCTTTTCGTTTCACATAACTTAGCACAGGTACAGAGAATATGTAATAAGGCTA
>ERZ857801.267-NODE-267-length-74820-cov-4.424891_pt1 | contig 74820 bp, 58 predicted proteins | sample MGYA00519762_ERZ857801 | MGnify/ENA primary metagenome ERZ857801 (study PRJEB31778, sample SAMEA3449368) | human gut metagenome | biome: human gut; feature: human-associated habitat; material: faeces | place: United Kingdom | collected 2010/2012 ...
CATGGCGCTGCCGACGATCATCCCCGTCGCCGAGGATACGATCCGCACGACTCCCCGAGCCATGCGCGAATCGAGTCTGGCGCTCGGCGCGACGCATTGGCAGACGATCCGCCGGGTCGTGTTGCCGTACTCGGCCTCGGGCATCGCCGCGGCGGCCGTGCTGGGCATCGGCCGCGCGGTCGGCGAAACGATGGCCGTGCTGATGGTAACCGGCAACGCCGCCGTCGTGCCGCACTCGCTGCTCGAGCCCGTGCGGACGATTCCCGCGACGATCGCCGCCGAGCTGGGGGAGGCTCCGGCCGGAGGCGCCCACTACGAGGCGCTGTTCATGCTGGGCTGCATCCTGTTCCTGCTCACGCTGCTGCTGAGCATCGCGGTCGAGATGATTTCGGCCCGACGGCCCAAGACGATGTAAACAAGGAAACCGCGCCGACGCCCGGAGAAAGATTCCCCGCCGGCGCGCGCGAGAAACGAAAAAAACAATAACGAACGGACAACATGATAACGTCCTCGAAAATATCGAAACGCAAGAAGCGCTCGCAACGACTCGCTTTCGGGCTGTTCCGACTGACGAGCCTGCTGGTCGTGGCCATACTGGTATGGATTCTGGGTTTCATCATCGTCAAAGGAGCCGGCGTCGTCAGTTGGGAATTTCTCACCTCGATGCCCGAAAACGGGATGACCGAGGGAGGCATCCTGCCGGCTATCGTCGGCACGCTCTGCCTGGTGGCGGGCAGCATCGCCGTCGCGTTTCCGCTCGGCGTGATGTCGGGCATCTATGTCAGCGAATACGCCCGCGACAACTGGCTCGTCAGAGTGATCCGCGTCATGACGAGCAACTTGAGCGGCGTACCGTCGATCGTGTTCGGCCTGTTCGGCATGGCGCTGTTCGTCCGTACGCTCGGATTCGGCGACTCGATCATCGCCGGCTCGCTGACCCTCGCCCTGCTCGTGCTGCCGATCGTGATCCGGACGACCGAAGAGGCGATGCGCTCGATCGACAACTCGCTGCGCAACGGCAGCTACGCGCTCGGCGCGACCAAACTGCAGACCGTCTGGCGCGTACTGCTGCCGATGGCTTTCCCGAACATCGTCACCGGGCTGATCCTCTCGATCGGCCGCGTGTCGGGCGAGACGGCGCCCATTCTGTTCACGGCCGCCGCCTATTTCCTGCCGAAACTGCCCGACAGTATTTTCGATCAGGTCATGGCCCTGCCTTATCACCTGTACGTGATCGCAACGAGCGGAACGGATCTGGAAGCCTCCCGTCCGATGGCTTACGGAACGGCTCTCGTGCTGATCGCGATCGTATTGCTGATCAATCTGCTGGCAAACGGACTGAGACGCTATTTCGGCCGCAAAGTGAAAACGAACTAACGAAACCCTATCGTCATGATCAACATAAGTGCGAAAGACGTCAACTTCTATTACGGCAGCTTCCACGCGCTGAAGAACATCACGCTCGGCATCGAGCGTAACACGGTCACGGCCTTTATCGGCCCCTCGGGCTGCGGCAAGTCGACTTTCCTGCGATTGCTGAACCGGATGAACGACCTGATCGAGGGAACGCGCCTCAGCGGCGAGATCCGGATCGACGGCGAGGACATCTACGGCCGGGACGTCGAGGTCGTCGAGCTGCGCAAAAAGGTAGGCATGGTTTTCCAGAAACCGAATCCGTTTCCGAAGACGATCTATGAGAACGTCGCATACGGACTGCGCGTGAACGGCGTCCGCGACCGCCGGCTGATCGACGAGCGCGTCGAGAGCTCGCTCAAGGGAGCCGCGCTGTGGGACGAGGTGAAAGACAAGCTGAAGAAATCGGCCTTCGAGCTGTCGGGCGGGCAACAGCAGCGCCTCTGCATCGCGCGGGCGCTGGCCGTGCGGCCGTCGATCCTGCTGATGGACGAGCCGGCCTCGGCGCTCGACCCGATCTCGACATCGAAAATCGAGGACCTGATCTACGAACTGAAAAAGGAATACACGATCGTGATCGTCACACACAACATGCAGCAGGCGGCGCGCGTCAGCGACCGTACCGCATTCTTCTACATGGGCGAGCTCGTCGAGTACGATCAGACCCAGCAGATGTTTCTGAACCCCTCGAAAGAGGCCACGCAGAACTACGTGACCGGCCGGTTCGGCTGATTCGGTACCTTTGCGCCGCAAGCGCCTGAAAGAGACCGCTCCCGAACGACTGCGGAGAGAGAAAAAACGACAACCGCAGGACCGGGCGCAAAGCCGTCCTCCGCCGGATCGGACACCCGCGGCGAGAGGCTTTCCCGTCCGAACGGGACGCTCCGTAAACCGCCGATTGAAGCAAAAACATCAAATACCGAAAATCCATGCGACATACCGAAGAATCGATCAAGCGCGTCAAAAAAAGCCTGGCCGAGATGTGGCTTCTCGTGCAGGGGCAGGTCGAAAAAGTCTCAGCCGCCCTGCTCGAGCGGAACCGCGAACTGGCGCTCGAAGTGCGCAGCCGCGAAAAAATGGTTGATGCCTACGAGCTGACGGTCGACCGCGAGTGCGAGAATTTTTTCGCGCTGCTGACGCCGGTAGCCGTCGACCTGCGCATGATGCTGTCGATCGTCAAGATCAACAACAACCTGGAGCGCATAGGCGACTTCGCCGACGGCATCGCCGTCTTCGTCGTCGAAAACCTCAACGACAAGATCACGCCGGAGCTGATCGAACGGCTCGAACTCAAACGGATGTTCCAAGAGACGCTGTGCATGCTGAGCCTGTGTAAGGCGGCCCTGGCCAACGAGGACAGCGCGATGGCGGGCAAGGTCTTCGCCAAAGACAATCTGGTCGACCGGATCAACGCCGACGCGATCGCCGTGCTGGCCGAGCACATGAGCGCGCATCCCGACGCGATCACGGACTGTCTGCACCTGCATTCTGCGATCCGCCGCATCGAACGTATCGGCGACCGGTGCAGCAACATCGCCGAGGACATCGTGTTCTATCTGGAAGCGCGGGTACTCAAACACCACGATACCGGACCGGCCGAAGAGAAGTAACGGACCGCCCGACGAGCTCCGGATTTTCCCGTTACCCGAGAAACCTCCCTTGCGCCGGAAGCGGGCTGCGGCGCCCTTCCGGCGCCGTTTCTCCGCACCTGGACACGGGAACTTCCGGTTACTCCAACGAGGGCAAGCGTTTCAACATATCCCTGATCCGAACGGCCGTCCGGGGCATCGGCTCGGCTACCGTCAGACCGACCACCTCCCGCGCCCGGGCAATGTCGCCAATCAGCCGGACGACCTGATCGACGGTCATCCCGTCCGGAACGACGCCCACGGCCGCAACGAGATCGGCCGGATCGAGCACGTCCAGATCGAAATGGATCAGCACCTTCGAGGCCCCGCAACTTTCCAGCCACTCTACGACCGCGCGGCTGTCGCCGGCCACGTCCTGCGGAGCGAGGTGCGCGATGCCGAGCTCCCTCTGCCGCGCCCTGATTTCGTCGCGCTCCCAATCGCGCAGACCGACCAGCAGCACGCGCGACGGGTCGATGCGCGCAGGCAGTTCGGCAAGTATCTTCGCATCGCCGAGACCCATGCAGGCCGCGAGCGCCATCGCATGATAGCCGGAATAAGCGTCGCCGGGCAAGGTGATGTCGGGATGAGCGTCTATCCAGATCACGGCCGCGTCATCCCCGTACTTCCCGGCCAGAAAGGCGAACGGAGCCGCGCTGACGGAGCAGTCGCCCCCGAACGTCACGATCCGGTCGGGATCGCCGGCACGCAGCATGCTCACGGCGGCCCTCGTCTGGGCAACGATCGCATCGCGGTCGAGCACTCCGTCCGTCACCCGGCGCTCCGCAATGCCGTCGGCGACGGGAACCGTCAGCGTTTGCACGCTGCTGTGCGGAGCCAGAAAGGCGAGCAGCTGCGCTCCCAGAAAATATCCTCTCGCCGCATCGTCGGGATTCCTTATCTCGGGAACCCACCGGACGATGTCGCCGCCCTGCCACTGGGGATAAATCAGGCGAACCGTTCTCTTTTCGTTTTCCATATCGCGAAATCTACAACAAGATAATTACCATATCGATACGCCAAGAGCTCCCGCATGGAATCTCACAGTCGCGGACTGCGGCTACGGACCGCGCGTCCGATCCGCTTTCCCGGCACCCCTTCGCCGAAAGGAACTTCGTTTCGGGACGAAAGCGTTGAAAATTCGACAGCCGGATACAGCAAGACATCTATGCGGGAGTTCTATACCGTATCCGCAGCACGTTTCCGGAACGCAGACAGACCGGCTTGCGCACCCGATCCGCCTTGCGTGCGGGACATATCCGGTCCTTCCTGTGGCGACAGGGCATCCGCGACGCCTTCGTCATCGCCGGCCCCGTTCCCTTCAGTCCCGCCAAACGATCCGGGGAAACGCGCTTTGCAATGGCTTCCGGACCGCAGGGAACGAAATGCCGGCACGCGTCGTCCCCATTCAACCGTATCTCGATACGTTGCGTCCGGAAAATTGCCGACCCGCAAGCCCCCCGCACTCAGGAGACAAAAGACCTCCGGACCCGGAATTTTCGCCGAGAGCCGGAAAGCGTTCCGGATCCGCGCCCGACCGAAAGGCCGGCCGAACGACCGGGAGCCGTCGGGCTCGAAAGCAAGAGCGGCAAGCGTTCTTTCCGCACGGCCCGTCACCAGCGCGGTGTCATCGCATTCGGAAAATAATGCAGGTCGCATTCCCCGTCCGGCCGATACTCGACCGTCACCAAATCGAACTGCGTATCCGTATCGAAGCCGTAGAGCGCGACATAATGCTCGGCGGCCCGCATCAGCGCCGCGAACTTGCGGGGCGTCATCGCCTCCTCGGGCGGCGAGAGCGCGCCGCTCCGGCGGCACTTGACCTCGACGACATGGAGCACGCCCTCGCGCAGAGCCACGATGTCGAGTTCGTAACGCCCGCTGCGCCAATTTCGATGCAACAGCTCGAACCCGTTGGCAATAAGCCATTCGGCCGCCGCCTGCTCGCCCCTCAGGCCCGCCTCGCGCGACTGCACGGCTAATCCAGTAAGAAACTCAGATCGTCGCCGGGCCGTACCTCGTAGGGCGCCTGCCCCTTGCGGAAGATCCGCATCGGACGTTCGCCTATCAGCTCGATCCGCCCGTTCTCGACACGCAGGACACATCCTTCGCGAAGCCCTGCGACCGTCATGCACGGATTGGCTTCGACATACTCGAGCAGCCGTTGTTCGCGCGTCTCGCCGGCATGACCGTCGGGATGGGCGTCGGTATAGTGCGGATTGATCTGGAACGGAACGAGCCCTGCCGCCGTGAACGTAGCCGGCTCGACGATCGGCATGTCGTTGGTCGTGCAGATCGTCGGACAGGCGACATTGCTGCCGGCGCTCCAGCCGACGTACGGAACGCCTTCGGGCACCCTCTCGCGGATCACCCTCAGCAAGCCCTGCTCCTGCATCGCCTTCACAAGCGCGAAAGTGTTTCCTCCTCCGACGACGATCGCCTCCGCCTGCGACAGCATGCGGACCGGATCGCTCTCGCGATGCACCGAACGCACATCGATGCCGAGTTCCGAAAAACGGGCCTGCACCTTGGTCAGGTAATCGTCATAGGAAAACGTCACGGCCGCATAAGGCACGAAAGCGACCTGCCGGACACCGCCGAGGAAATCGGCGATCTGCCGCTTGGGGTACTCGAGATAAGCCTCGCCGGCATTGGTCGAATTGCTGATCAGCAACAGGCGCATCGATGGTTTTCTCTTCATATCGCATACGTTTAGTTTGTCTATTTCCGCTTCGATCACGAGAGGATAATAGCGGTACTCCAGAGCGTGCACCTTCTCGGCCACCCGCTCGGGCGTATCGCCAGGCTCGACCTCCGTGCGGTAGCGGGCCACGATGTCGCCGCTGTCGTAATGTTCGTTGACCCGGTGGATCGTGATGCCCGTCTCCCGATCGCCCGATTCGACGACGGCCCGGTGCACCCGGTCGCCGTACATGCCCTTGCCCCCGTGCCGGGGCAATAGGGAAGGATGCACGTTCAAAATCCGGCCTCCGTAAGCCCCGAGCAGATTGTCCGGCACGAGCCACAAGAATCCGGCCAACACGATGTAGCCGATCCCCTCGCGCCGCAATCTCTCGACGACCCGATCGCTATTATAAAAGGTATCGCGGTCGAAAATTTCCGTCCCGATGCCGAGCCTGCGCGCCCGTTCGAGCACCGGCGCGTCGGGACGATTCGACAGGATCAGCGTCACGCGGGCCTTCTCTCCTGCCGCGAAATAAGAGGCCACATTCTCGGCATTCGTCCCCGAACCGGAGGCGAACACAGCTATCTTTATCATAAACAATGATTTACAGAATCAAAATCCGATTAAATGCGCAAAAAACGCTTCGGATGACCAAAAATAATCCAAAAAGTATTACTTTTGCAAAAATTTGGCTTTGAAATAGAAGTTATTTTTCGGAATAAACGCAATTGTCAAACTTAAACTATTGGTATTATGTCAGACGTTTCATCAAAAGTAGTGGACATCATCGTCGACAAGCTCGGCGTTGACGCTGCCGAAGTGGTTCCCGCCGCAAGCTTCACCAACGACCTCGGGGCCGACTCGCTCGACACCGTGGAGCTGATCATGGAGTTCGAGAAGGAATTCGAGATCTCGATTCCCGACGAAGACGCTGAGAAGATCACCACCGTAGGCGACGCAATCAACTACATCAGCGAGAAAAAGAAGTAATTTTTCAGGCCTTTGAAACAGGCGTTTGTCGAACGAATTGACCGAAGTTCTATGAAACAAAGAAGAGTTGTGGTAACGGGGATAGGCACCATCAACCCCTTAGGCAACAGCATTGAGGAATATTTCTCCAACCTTGAGAAAGGTGTGAGCGGAGCAGGACCCATTACTCATTTCGACCCTTCCAACTTCAAAACGAAATTCGCCTGCGAGCTCAAAGGCTACGACGCCGCCAGTTTCTTCGACCGCAAGGAGTTGCGCAAGTACGACCTGTACTCCCAGTATGCGCTCGTCGCTGCCGAACAGGCCGTCAAGGACTCGGGCGTCGATCTGGAGAAGATCGACCGCGATATGGTCGGAGTGATCTGGGGCTCCGGAATAGGTGGACTGGAAACGTTCTACCAAGAGGTAAAGAGCTATGTTGAGGGCGGCTTTATCCCTCGATATAGCCCTTTCTTCATTCCGAAGATGATCGCCGACCTGGCTGCCGGGCACATCTCGATGAAATACGGCTTCCGGGGTCCCAACTTCTGCACCGTTTCGGCCTGCTCGTCGTCGAACCATGCGATGATCGACTCGCTGAACTACATCCGCTGGGGCAAGGCGGACATGATCCTGACGGGAGGCTCCGAAGCCGCCATCAATCCTCCGGGAGTGGGCGGATTCAACTCCATGCAGGCTCTTTCGACCCGAAACGACGAGCCGCAGAAGGCCTCGCGCCCGTTCGATGCGGACCGTGACGGCTTCGTGATCGGGGAAGGCGCCGGAGCGTTGCTGCTCGAGGAATACGAGCATGCCGTAGCCCGCGGAGCCAAAATTTACGCCGAAGTGGCCGGCGGCGGCATGAGCGCCGACGCCTATCACCTGACCGCGCCCCATCCCGAAGGAGTCGGAGCGAAGAAATCGATGACCGACGCGATCAAGGACGCCGGCATCGCTCCCGACGACATCGACTATGTCAACACCCACGGCACGTCGACCCCGGTCGGCGATTTGGCCGAAGTGGCCGGCATCGTCGCTTCGTTCGGAGACCACGTATACGATATGAACATCAGCTCGACCAAGTCGATGACCGGACACCTGCTGGGCGCCGCAGGCGCGATCGAGGGTCTTGCCTGCATCATGGCGATCACGAAAGGGATCGTGCCTCCGACGATCAACGTCGAGAACCTCGATCCGAAGATAGACCCGAAGATCAACCTGACGCTGAACAAGGCGCAGAAGCGCGACGTGAAGTACGCGCTGAGCAACACGTTCGGCTTCGGCGGACACAACTCGACGGTCATATTCAAAAAAATCTGACGGACGTGCTCGACCGGATACGATTGTACTGGAAGCTGCATCACAGCAGGGACAAGGCGTATTACAAGGCACTGGACGAGATTTTCGGCGTCTGCCCGAATAATATAGAGCTTTATAAGCTGGCCTTGATTCACAGGTCAGCTTCTCTTTTTTTGGACGACGGCACGCCGATCAACAACGAGCGGCTCGAATTTCTGGGCGACGCCGTGCTCGAGTCGATCGTCTCGGACTATCTGTTCATCGAGTTTCCCGAGCAGAACGAGGGCTTTCTGACGAAGCTGCGGTCGCGCATCGTCAGCCGAGCGTCGCTGAACAAGCTGGCCGTCCGTATCGGGCTCGACCGGCACATTATCACGCAGGGCAACTACAGTTCCCAGCAGAAAAACCTCTACGGCGACGCGCTCGAAGCCATGGTCGGAGCGCTCTATCTGGACAAGGGGTACGATTTCACCAACAGATTGATAATAAACCATCTGTTGAATCGATATATCGATCTGGTCGATATGACCGAGCAGGAGACCGACTTCAAGAGCCGGCTGATCGAGTGGAGCCAGAAGAACAAGCGCGCCCTGTCGTTCGACACGGTGCCGAGCCCGCTCTATACACAGAAAATCCCGCACTTTCACACGAGCGTCTCGATCGACGGACAGCCGACCGGCACCGGCGAGGGACACAGCAAGAAAAGCTCCGAGCAAAAAGCCGCTCTGTCGGCTCTGATCCGGCTCCGCGAAACGGGCGAGCACGGCACGGCGGAGCATATCGAAGAGTAAATGCCCGCCGCAGGGCACCACGATCAAAGACCTGGTCATCATGGAAGATCACCCGCTTTCCGACAAACAGGTCCGGGAAAAGCTCATTGCCCGGGGAGCCTCCGCATTGACGGATACCGAACTACTGAGTATTCTGCTTCACGGCAGCGGTCCCGGCGGCCCGGCCACCGAGCTGGCCGGGCGCCTGCTCGACCGCTTCGAGGGCAGTTTGGCGCGAATGGGCCGGTGCAGTCTGGCAGAACTGCGCTCGGCCGAGAGTCTGGGCATCGCCCGGGCCGCCGTACTGTCCGCCGCGCTGGAACTGGGCCGCAGGCTGAGAGCCGAGCAAAGCCGGTCGCTCGATCAGGTACAGACCGACCGCGACGTAATCGAGATGTTCCGTCCGCTGATCGCCGAGCTGCCTTACGAAGAATTCTGGGCCCTGTATCTCAACTCGTCGAACCGGGTGCTCGACCGTGTACGTATCAGCCAGGGCGGCGTATCGGCCACGGTCGTCGACCACCGGCTGATCGTCAAGCGGGCCGTCGAGAAGCTGGCCCACGCCGTGATCCTCGTGCACAATCACCCCTCGGGCAGCGAACTCCCGAGCGAGGAGGACCGCACGGTGACCGAGCGCGTCGCGCAAGCCGTCTCGCTGTTCGACATCGCGCTGCTCGACCATATCATCGTCACGCCCGGCCCCTGTTACAGTTTCCGTAACGAAGGCTTTTTCGACGGTAGAGATTAGCCTCCTCTCGGAACATTTCCATCGAAATCGCTCAAAACGTCTTCCGGCACGGTATCCCGTGCCGTTTTTTTGTTTTCTGTCGTTCCGTTTGTGCTCTCCGATTCGGCTTCCAGACCTTCTTCATCTCGTCCGGATCCGGACAAGACCGGCCCTGTCCGATCCAATCCGCAGCCCGGCGGCCACGCTTAAATCCGCTCTTAAGAAACCAAAACCCGATCACAAAAAAGTCTCCACGGAGTACGCGGAGACATAGGTATAAAACCTTCGGCCTATAGCCTTATTGTGATAAGATGTAGAACTCTTACGTGTCAAATATACGAAAAAAATCTTGCGATTGCAAAATTTTATTTAATTTTACTACAAACAGACACCGATATGACAAAAATATTAGGATTGGACTTGGGAACCGCCTCGATCGGATGGGCTCTCGTAGAGCGGAACGACACGGAATATGCCTTGCTCGACCAAGGTGTAGACATCTTTCAGGAAGGCGTGGCACGCGAAAAGAACAGCGAGAAGCCCGCCGTGCAAGACCGAACCGCAGCCCGCGCCCTGCGCCGTCATTATGCCCGGCGACGATTGCGCAAGATCGATCTGCTCCGTGTGCTCGTTCGCCACGACCTCTGTCCTGCTCTGACCGACGAACAACTGAAAGATTGGAAACAGAAGAAAATCTATCCGCTGACGGACGAATTCATCCGCTGGCAACGAACGGACGACCGCACGGACAAGAATCCCTACCGCGACCGCTACAAGGCGCTGACCGAAACGCTCGACCTCGACACGCAAAGGGACCGTTACACGCTCGGCCGGGCCTTATATCATCTGGCGCAGCGGCGCGGATTCCTGAGCAATCGCAAGGATGCCGGCGACGAAAGCGAGAGCGGTAAGGTCCGGCAGAGCATCGAGGGCCTGACGGCCGACATGGAGAAGGCCGGATGCTCCTATCTGGGCGAATACTTTTACCGGCTTTACGCCCGAAAAGAGAAAATCCGTACGAAATACACCTCTCGCAACGAGCACTATCTGGCCGAATTTCGGGCCATCTGCGAAAAACAGCGGCTCGCCGACGATCTGAGGAAGGCATTGCACCGCGCCATTTTCTACCAACGGCCGCTGAAATCGCAGAAGGGATCGGTCGGCCGATGCACGTTCGAAAAGGACAAAAGCCGATGCCCGGCATCGCATCCGCGGTTCGAAGAGTTCCGGATGCTCTCCTTCGTCAACAACATCCGGATCACGACGCCCGACGACCCGGAACCTCGTCCGCTCTCGCGACAGGAAGCCGAAACGATCCTGCCGCTTTTCACGCGCAAAACCAAACCGCACTTCGATTTCGAGGAGATCGCCAAGAAGCTCGCCGGCAAAGGCCGATACGCCTGCCAAGGCGACCGCGGCGAGGCGCCCTATCGCTTCAACTTCGCGCGGACCGCTACCGTCACGGGATGCCCGGTCACAGCTTCCCTCATTGCGCTGTTCGGCGACGACTATCTGACGAAAATATGCGACCTGTATACGCTCGGGGCCGGCAAGACCCGAGAACAGATACTCGGCGACGTATGGCACGCGCTCTTCTCGTTCGACGACGAAGAACGGCTTAGCGCGTGGGCAAAGCAGAAACTGCGCCTCTCCGACGACGAGGCCGGACGCTTCGCCGCCATCCGCCTGCCGCAGGACTACGCCGCGCTGAGCCTCCATGCCATTAACAAGATTCTGCCCTACCTGCGTGAAGGTTATCGCTATGACGAGGCGGTTTTCGTCGCCAACCTCAAGGCGGTGCTGCCTCCGGACATCTACTCCGACGAATCGGAACGAAACGCTATCGAAGCCGACATCGCCGCGCTGATAACCGATTTCCGACGGAATCCGCTGAACAGGGGAACGACCAAGGAGCAATGCGTCCGCGACTATCTGCGCAACTGCCGGGGCATCGACGAAAAACGCCTCGGGCGCCTCTATCATCCGTCGATGATCGAAATCTATCAGACGGCGCAGCCCGATGCGCAGGGCGTCCTGCAACTGGGCTCGCCCCGAACGCCGGCAGTACGCAACCCGATGGCGATGCGGGCATTGTTCCGCTTGAGGGTCTTGGTCAACCGGTTGCTGCGCGACGGGAAAATCGATCGCGAAACGAAGATTCACATCGAGTTCGCCCGAGGACTCAACGATGCCAACCGCCGCAAGGCTATCGAGCTGTACCAGCGCGACCGCGAGGCCGAGCGCAAAGCGTACGCCGACGAAATCCGCCGGCAATACGCCTCGGAATCGGGCCGGGAGATCGAACCCACCGACGACGACATCCTGAAGTACCGTCTGTGGAAGGAGCAGAACCACATTTGCCCCTACACGGGCAAACAGATCGGCCTGTCCGACTTCATGGGCGATTCCGCGCGTTTCGATATCGAGCATACCGTCCCCCGAGCGAGGGGAGGCGACAACTCGCAAATGAACAAGACCCTCTGCGAGAACCGCTTCAACCGCGAACTCAAGCGCGACAAGCTTCCGTCCGAACTCCCGAATCACGCCGATGTCATGGCAAGGATCGACGAACTCGGGTGGCCGAAGGAAATCGCCAGCTTGCAAAAACAGATCGAAATACAGAGGCGCAAGAGCAAAAGCGCTACGACCAAATCGGAAAAGGACGGAGCCATACAGCGCCGCCATATCCTGCAGATGCGACTCGACTACTGGCGCGGCAAGTACGAGCGCTTCACGATGACGGAAGTTCCCGACGGGTTCAGCAACCGGCAGGGGGTCGATATCGGCATCATCGGCAAGTACGCGCGACTCTATCTGAAGACGGTCTTCGAGCGAATCTATACGGTCAAAGGCGCCACCACGGCCGAATTCCGCCGGATGTGGGGATTGCAGGAGGAATATGCCCAGAAAGAGCGCGTGAACCATACGCATCACTGCCTCGACGCGATCGTCATCGCCTGCATCGGCCGCAACGAATACGACCGTTGGGCGCAGTACGCGGGCGACGAAGAGCGTTACAGACGGGGCGAAGGAGCGAAACCCCGTTTCGAAAAGCCGTGGCCGACTTTTACCGAAGACCTCGAGGCCGTCGCCGGCAGGCTTCTCGTCGCGCATCATACGCCCGACAATATGCCCAAGCAGAGTCGCAAGCGGCTGCGCATCCGGGGCAGGATACGGACCGGCAGGAACGGCGAGACGCTCTATGCGCAGGGCGATACGGCCCGGGGAGCCTTGCATCAGCAGACCTTTTACGGAGCCATCGAGCGTCAAGGAGAGGTAAGATACGTCGTGCGCAAACCGTTGGGGCAGCTTCAGCCGTCCGACGTGGATAAGATCGTCGACGACGCAGTGCGGCAAAAGGTCAAGGAAGCGATCGACGCGGTCGGCTTCAAGACGGCCATGGACACGGAGAGCCATCCGATTTGGATGAACGAGCGGAAGCGGATACCTATCCGCAAGGTGCGGATATTCGCAGGCAAGAACCTATCTCCCAAACCCTTGGGAGAGAAGCGACATCGGGATCTGTCCGCTCTCCCGCACAAAAGACCGGTTTACGTATCGTACGGCAGCAACTATTGTATGGCCGTATACGAAGGAAAAGACAACCAAGGAAAGCTCAAGCGGACTTTCGAAATCGTCAGCACGCTGGAAGCGGCGCAGTATTTCAAGGCGAGCGCGGACAAGGCGGCGCGGCCCGACCTCGTTCCGCAATCGGACGCGAACGGCTTTCCGCTGAAGTGCATCCTGAAAACCGGAACCATGGTGCTTTTCTATGAAAAAACGCCCGAAGAGCTGCACGACTGCACGCAACAAGAACTGGCCAAAAGATTGTACAAGCTGACGAAATTCAGCTCTATGACCAAAGGCAACCGCTCTTACGGCTTATGTACCTTCAGGCACCATCAGGAAGCCCGTCCTGCGGGGGAGTTGGATTCCAAAGGAACAGCATGGAAAGCCGGAGAGGCATACCGCCCCATCATCAGCCTGTACCATACCCAACTCAACGCTTATGTCGAAGGCTTCGACTTCGAGCTGAGCGTTACGGGAACTGTTCAATTCAAACACGGATAGTCATGCTCAAGCGCGCGCTCTTCTTCTCCACGCCCTTCTGCCTGAGTCTGCGAAACAATCAGTTGGTTATCGCGACGAAAGAAGCTCCCGATCTCCGGAAAAGCGTTCCGATCGAGGACATCGGCGTCGTCGTGCTCGAGCACCGGCAGACGACCGTCACGCTCCCGCTGCTGAACGCCCTGTCGGATCACAACGTAGCCGTCGTCTTTTGCGGCGGCGACCGGATGCCCAACGCCATGCTGATGAATCTCGACTCCAACCGAACGCAGGGCGAGAGCTACCGGGCGCAGATCGAGGCGAGCGAGCCGCTGAAAAAGAATCTGTGGAAGCAGATCGTCGAAGCGAAAATCCGCAACCAGGCCGCCCTGCTGCGCAAACTGGGCAAGGACGGAGACAAACTGAAGCCTTATTACCGAAACGTCAAGAGCGGCGATGCGGACAATCGCGAAGGAGCCGCCGCCAGAATATACTGGTCGGAGCTTTTCGGCAGGGAGTTCGTCCGTATTCGCGAGGGCGCGGAGCCGAACAACCTGCTGAATTACGGCTATACGATCCTGCGCGCGGCCGTAGCCCGCTCGCTGATGGGCTCGGGTCTGTTCCCTGCGTTCGGCATTTTCCACCGGAACCGCTACAACGCCTTTCCGCTGGCCGACGACGTTATGGAACCCTATCGCCCTTACGTCGACGAGTTGGTCTGCCGGCTGTATCTCGAGAATAAAACGCAGTTGACGCAAGCGGTCAAGGGCGAGCTGCTGAGCCTGCTGTATGCCGATACGCGATTCGAAAAGGTATTGCGGCCCCTCGACGTGGGGTTGACCTTCACCTCGGCATCGCTGGCGCAATGTTTCACGGGAATGCGGAAAAAGATCGCGTTTCCTCTACTGGAGTAAAAAAGATGTCTGAATTACGCCTGAACGCCTATCGTATCATGTGGCTATTCGTATTTTTCGACCTGCCGACCCATACCAAAACCGAACGACGCCACGCGGCCCAGTTTCGCAAGGCATTGGAAAAGGACGGCTTCGCGATGATGCAATACTCGGTCTACGTCCGGCACTGCGTCTCCAAGGAAAATATGGAGGTCCATATCCGGCGGGTCCGCCAATCGATGCCGCCTTCCGGAATGACGAGCATCCTGAGCGTAACGGACAAACAATACGGCGAGATTTTGAATTTCTGGGGCAAGGTCGAACGCGCCGGTCCCGAAATACCTCAACAACTGGAATTTTTTTGATATATTTGTTTTGCAGAACGGAAAAACTGCATCGAATCGACTTCCTCAGTTCGCCGAACATCGCTTTTTTCGCGGCACATACGAATGTAATACCCTTATAATCAATAAGTGTAGTACCTGAGGTTGTGATTTGATGTAGAAATTGGATACTATACAACAATCCGGTCTGATGTTCTGCCAATAGTAGAGTTGTGATTTGATGTAGAAATTGGATACTATACAACGCCATTTACGTATAAACCATGTCGGATCGTGTTGTGATTTGATGTAGAAATTGGATACTATACAACCTGGCGTTCAAATTGGTGAACCGCGAGAGAGTTGTGATTTGATGTAGAAATTGGATACTATACAACGATAAACGGATACGTCTGTCGTCATTGTCGGTTGTGATTTGATGTAGAAATTGGATACTATACAACGAGTGTATTTGCGATCGGAAAGCTTGAGGCGTTGTGATTTGATGTAGAAATTGGATACTATACAACTTCAAGGCCGAATGCCTGTTTCCAGACCGGTTGTGATTTGATGTAGAAATTGGATACTATACAACGTTGGGTGAAATACCTTGAAGCCTGTGCCGGTTGTGATTTGATGTAGAAATTGGATACTATACAACTTGGTGCGAGATTTTTTGGCTCGGCTTGCTGTTGTGATTTGATGTAGAAATTGGATACTATACAACGGTTCTCCAATTTGAATGCCAGCGCCACGAGTTGTGATTTGATGTAGAAATTGGATACTATACAACGTGTCCACGATGGGGTTGCGTTGCGAGAGTGTTGTGATTTGATGTAGAAATTGGATACTATACAACCTTGTGCCTGTGATTGGGAAGAGGTCAAAGGTTGTGATTTGATGTAGAAATTGGATACTATACAACTTCTGAAAAATTTTTCTGTGCCATAGCCTAGTTGTGATTTGATGTAGAAATTGGATACTATACAACAGTTGACGCGAAAGATCAGCCATGTACCTAGTTGTGATTTGATGTAGAAATTGGATACTATACAACTTCGCCTTCATCGCTTTTGGGTGCCGCTTGTTGTGATTTGATGTAGAAATTGGATACTATACAACTTTTCTTCCTGCGATGCTTCATAACTTACTGTTGTGATTTGATGTAGAAATTGGATACTATACAACATGGATTACTTCGAACATCGATACCTTGTGGTTGTGATTTGATGTAGAAATTGGATACTATACAACAGACTATATTGTAATTAGAGAGCGTGTTCGTTGTGATTTGATGTAGAAATTGGATACTATACAACGTTCGTCTGCATAGGTTTTGGGTGCCTCTTGTTGTGATTTGATGTAGAAATTGGATACTATACAACGGGAAGGGGTTCTTCACCCCCTTCCATTTAGTTGTGATTTGATGTAGAAATTGGATACTATACAACTATGTCTGTTTTAAATGGTGAAGGCAGTGTGTTGTGATTTGATGTAGAAATTGGATACTATACAACGGTCAGGGCTGGCCGGAACCACAGCCATCGTTGTGATTTGATGTAGAAATTGGATACTATACAACTCAAGGTGCGGACTACTTTAACCCGCTCTAGTTGTGATTTGATGTAGAAATTGGATACTATACAACAAAATGCCCATCCTATTATACGTTTGATTGTTGTGATTTGATGTAGAAATTGGATACTATACAACAACAAGGTTTTTCTTTTGCACTGAATATGAGTTGTGATTTGATGTAGAAATTGGATACTATACAACGTTGTTTACTCATAAATTAATGATTTATTGTTGTGATTTGATGTAGAAATTGGATACTATACAACATTGGGCATTTAAGGAGTGTGCCGGTTTTACGGGAAAACTGATAATTCCCAAAAGAATAACAACGATTGGGGATGCTGCGTTTGAGGGATGTGTCGGTTTCACAGGTAATCTGACGATTCCTGAAGGAGTGACAACAATCGGAAATAATGCATTTTTCGGCTGTACCGGCATCACAAGTAAACTGACGATTCCAAGCAGTGTGACGAAAATTGGAGATAACGCATTTTCCTATTGCGCGCTCTCTACAATTTATTGCAAGCCAATCACCCCGCCAAAAATCATAAAACCATTTTTGAATTCAACGTGTACTTTATATGTTCCTATGAATTCTGCGGAAGCGTACCGTACCGCATCAGGCTGGAACAGAATAGCTTTTCAGGAAATCATCGAAACAGAATTTTAAGATACCAACACACAGAAACATGGAAATATTATTATTGACAGGAGAACGGAATACCGGAAAATCCGGCATAGTGTACGATATAGCCGACTGGCTTCAGCACAGTCGCGGGTATACCATCGATCGTACGTTCAACGGAAATTCATTTATTGCCCCCAAACCGGCAGATAACTGTGATATCGAAATTTTATTAACAGGGAAAAAACAGATTTTGCTGCACGCTCCTACCGATGACGAAATGTGCATTGACAACTTATGTAATAATTTAGAGGCTTTAGCAAATGACAATATCAGCCCTAACATTCTGATAACTACATGCCGACGGTTTGATGACCAAATGCGGAGATATGAATGTGGCCAAATGGGATGGGCCCCGGCTACCTCTACATATGACTTACTTAATGATTCGCACGGTCGTCCTATTTTAGAGATTCCGTTACTACGTATCCGTTACGATGCTTTCGACCCGGTTAATGCATGGTATAAAGCGCATATCAATCGAAATGTGCAACAAATTTTACTCCATTCTCCATATGAGGTATAGGGGCGGATTACACGATTAGATAAAAGCAGCGAAAAATTTCCGCTGCTTCTATTTTCTTTACTTTATCTGAATAATTTTCTATTTCACAAAAATGCGAACAAACTGCGGACATACAGGGTAAATAAAAAGATAAACAGTTCGTATATTCGTATCGTTTATAAATCTATATTCCCTTAATTTTTGTCCCTATTTTGCCCCCAACAAAATGCAAATCCCTGCCAATCAATTGATTAGCAGGGATTTTAAGTACCCGGAGCCGGTTTTGAAATAGCAAAAACCACAAAAATACAGACCATCGAATTGCATACATAAATATCTATATATCAATAATTAAAAGTTGATTTCAATTGGATGTATTTTATACTATTTTCGATAGTTTGGAGCAGAAGTGCCCAAAAAGTGCCCGAAATATTTTGTGTATTCCGAAGGATATTATAACTTGCCGAAAAAGTAAAAATATGGGCAAGACGTATTATAATATCAGCAGAAAAAAAGATGCCGCCGGAGAATCGGAAATTTGTATGCGAATTTATGTTAGCAAGGATAACAGAATCCGCATCGGCAGTGGTATTTGGGTAGAAGCTAAACGGTGGGGAAAGAAAAACGAGATCAACATACCTAATATTCCCGGCGAAGAAAGAGAAATGCTTTTGGAGAAAAAGACCAAATTAAAGGCTTTAACAGAGCATATTGAAAAAGAGGTACAGACTGCGGAAGATAAATCAATTATTGATAAATCATTCCTTGAGAAAATAGTTCGCAAATTCCATAAACCGCCCAAAGCCCAGAAAGAAAGTGAGATTTCGTTTTTCGATATTATGGAAAGATACGTTACCACACATAAACTGTCGGAGCCGCGACGCAAAAATTTCAAAGTAATCATGCGGAGCCTGCATCGGTTCGAGTTGTACTGGAAAAAAGAGGGACACCGGGGCTTCAAAATAACTTTCGCCAATCTTAATCCGGAACTATTGCGACAGATCGAGAACTTTCTGCTAAACGAACAAGAGGCCTTCTTGAAATACCCGGAGATATACGATCTATTTCCGTATTCCGCTAAAGTAGCGTTACTGACACCGAAGCGCAAGCGTCCGCCGATTCTCGATAAGGACGGCAACGAAATCCCTAAAGGAATGCCGAAACCGCGTGGGCAAAATTCCGTTGCGGATATGCTCACCCGCTTCCGGGCTTTTATTATATGGGCTATCGACAACAACTACACGATAAATAATCCGTTCAAACATTTTACGATTGGAGAGATTGTTTACGGCACACCTATCTATATCAGTAATGAAGAACGAAACCGACTGCTCGAAGCCGATATGTCTGATGATAAGGAGATAGAGACACAGCGAGATATTTTCGTATTTCAATGCCTTATCGGTTGTCGTGTCAGCGACCTGTATAAAATGACCTACCGAAGCATTATTAACGATGCGGTGGAGTATATTCCCCGAAAGACTAAAGAGGACAGACCGATCACCGTGCGTGTACCGCTGAACGACACCGCGAAACGACTGATCGCCAAATATCAGGACCATGATAGAGGGAGTTTGTTCCCGTTCAGCACGGAACAGCATTACAACCGGAAAATCAAAGAGGCATTCAAAAAGGCTGGCTTAGACCGTATCGTTACCGTCCTCGATCAGCAGACCCGACAAGAAGTACAGAAGCCATTATATGAGGTTGCATCATCGCACATGGCCCGGCGCACGTTCATCGGCAATATATACAAAAAAGTGAAAGACCCCAACCTCGTGGGATCATTGAGTGGACACAAGGAAGGCAGCAAAGCATTCGCTCGTTACCGCGACATCGACGAGGATATGAAACGGGAATTGATAGGGTTTCTGGATTAATTTATATCTTTGAATAAAAAATTTAATCATGTATATCATTCCTACGTTACCTCTTAAACAAGATATTGAAACAAAAGTGGTTTTGAAACAGCTGGCACAATCCCATCGGAGATTGGCGGAGTTGAAAGGTGCGGTTAAAACCATGCCAAATGAAAGTATTTTAATCAATACTCTGTCACTACAAGAGGCTAAAGACAGTTCTGCTGTTGAAAGTATAATTACTACCCATGATGAATTATACAAAGCAGAATTATTTGCAAATCAATACACCACACCGGCTTCTAAAGAAGTTCGCAGCTATGCAGATGCATTAATTTCCGGATTCGCATCTGTAAAAAAGAATGGATTAATAACATGTAATACTATTATTGACATATATCAGCATATCAAAAAGAATAATGCAGGTTTTAGAACAACTCCCGGGACGACATTAAAAAATGAGAATACTCAGCAAATTGTCTATACACCACCTCAGAGCATTGACGAAATAAATAGCCATATGGCTAACTTGGAAAAATATATTAATGATAATGCTTTGAGCGATGAGGATCCACTGATCAAGATGGCGATTATTCATCATCAATTTGAAAGTATCCATCCTTTCTCTGATGGAAATGGCCGCACGGGACGTATTGTAAATATATTATATCTAGTAATTAATGATTTGCTCGATTTACCGGTATTGTATTTAAGTCGTTACATTATTAAGAACAAAGGAGAATACTATAGACTATTACAACATGTAAGAGATAACAATGAATGGGAGGAATGGATATTGTTTATGCTCAAGGGTATAGAAGAAACATCTATTGAGACAACAGAGCTTATAACAAATATCAAAACTCTTATGATGCAATATAAGCAAAAAATAAGAACAGAACTGCCTAAAATATATTCCCAAGACCTATTAAACAATTTATTCCGTCATCCATATACTAAAATTGATTTCATATGTGAAGAACTTGGTGTTAGTCGCCCTACCGCTACTTCCTATTTGTCTCAATTAGTGAAAAATGGCTATTTACAAAAAATAAAATTGGGACGTGATAATTTTTATTTGAATACGGAGCTATTTACATTATTAATGAATTCATTTCATATTTCTGCACACAACCAATATGTAGAGATTGGTTCAACTAATTGATGTATCAAAATTATGCTGTTTTCTTTGTATAATTCCAAGACATGTAAAGAAAAATGAATTTTCTTTACATGTCTTGGCCATGTGTAAAGGAAATTCACATATTTGTTTATATGCTTATTATAAATGAATTACCGCAAGATCAATAGTCATATCATCCTGCTGGCGATAGTGATTGTCGTCGGGTTGCTCGTGGCTATGGTCGCACGGCTGATGGTGTTGGGGCAAGGGGTCGATGCTGGTACGGCGAATCTTACCTTTGTCATTGTTCTCGGCGTTTGTGCGGTGGTGTATCTGATTATTATGTCGGTTTTCTCCCATACGATCATTCCGTGGATTATAAGGAAGTTACCGGAGAAGAAACGTCCCATCGTTGAAACGGAAGCCGTTCCGTCCATCGACAACATGCCCATCGTGAATGTCGAGCAGATCAAACAAGATGCAGACAGGCAATTCGCCGAACGACGAAAAGAAAAAATAGAGTTGTTCCTGCGTTACGCTCATCGGACAATAGGCCCTTATGTAACATCCGATGAACTGGCCCGGCTTGATCGGTGTGTCGAGTGTTATGGTCGAGAGGAAGCATGCCCGGTAGATTTCGTACCCATCCGGCCCGAAAAACTGAAAAATGCGGATCTGTTTCATTTCGGATGGAACATGGCTCATTATTTCGGACAGCCGAAACAGGATGTCGTGCCGTGGCTAAAAGCCGTATTTGTCCCTTTGTCCGACTTGGAAGATTCTTATATCAAAGGAAAACTGCGGGACTATCAAACTGAGAAATACACCATTCCTAACATAGAGGATATCCCAAAATACATGGCCGAACACAACGGCTAACCACCTCTTTCAAGAGATTATAAGGAGATTTTAAGGAGAAAAAGAGTGTTTTTGTTCTCCGAAAAATCTCCTTATTTATTTGCCCCGGATTCGATTGAATGTCGGATTCAGAACCCATTGTTTAACACCCTAAAAATTCGACTATGAGTTTGAAAGATTTGTTGGAGTCAGGGGCGAACATAACCGTAGCGGTCAAACTGGACGACCTGAGAGAGATTCTCAAAGAGGCAGCGGGAAGCCTCAAACCTGTTCGGCAAGAACCACCTCCCGAAGAATTTTTAAGCCGCAAAGAGGTTCTATCCGTTTTGCGAATCGACTCGTCTACCTTATGGTGCTGGGAAAAGACCGGGTATATAAAGTCTTTCCCGTTCGGCGGACGCAAGCGGTATAAAAAGGATGATGTCGAGGCGATCCGCACCGGCAAAAAAGGAGTGTACCGTCATGGATAACGAAGAATATATCCGTGTGGGGACGTGCTACCTGAAACTGTGCCGTGTGCCGACCGCTACGGGTGAGTTCCGGGAGAAATACTTGCCGTGGAATATAGAGACCATCCGGCAGGATCATTCCAAAGATTTCGTAGCCAATATCAAGAAATACGACGGTTATTGCTTTTTTCCTGCCCATGTGGATTATCAGCGGATGTACGGCAATTTCCTGAATATGTATGAGCCGATTCCATATCATCCGGAGCCGGGCGAATTTCCCCATATCAGGGCATTTCTGTCCCATATTTTCGGCCCGCAGATCGAATTGGGGTATGACTACCTGCAACTGCTTTACCGCCGACCACGCCAGCGATTACCGATTCTGTTGCTCGTTTCGCGGGAACGTAATACGGGTAAGACGACTTTTATCCATCTGCTGAAAGCCATCTTTGGGGCCAACATGACCGTCAATACGAACGAGGATTTTCGCAGTAATTTCAATTCGGAATGGGCCAGCAAACTGATTGTCGCCACCGACGAAGTACTACTGAACCGTCGGGAGGATTCCGAAAGGTTCAAGACACTTAGTACGGCCCGGACATTCAAACTGGAAGCCAAAGGCAAAGATCGGTTGGAGATCGAGTTTTTCGCCAAGTTCGTACTGTGTTCCAACAACGAGGACAATCCTGTGATCATCGACCAGGGGGAAACCCGCTATTGGGTACGTAAAGTGGGCCCCATCGAAAAGGACGATACGGGGTTGCTCGACAAGATGAAACGGGAGATACCTGCTTTTCTCCATTTTTTGCTTAACCGGGAATTAAGTGTACCGGAAGCCAGCCGAATGTGGTTCGATCCGGAACTGCTCACGACACCTGCCCTACGCCGTATTATCCAATATAATCGCGGACAGCTCGAAAATGAAATGCTCGGCGTACTGGAGGACATATTTCAGGTGCATGACAAGGACGAATATGTGTTCTGCATACAAGATATGCAGAATATGCTTAGTGTCCGGGATATAAAGACCGAGCCGGTAAAGATAAAACGGGTATTGCAGGATAGTTGGGGGCTGAAACCGGAAAAGGTTACTCGCTACATCTCCTACCGTCTCTCCGGCGACGGTTCGCTGTTCCCGGAACCGCGTACCGGCAGACCCTATTCAGTCGCCCGCAGTTTCATCGCTGAGAAACTGTTATTCTGTAACAGTGAAGGATAAAATCATTGAAAATCAATAATCAACACCTCGTTACAAACCCGTAACAAATGTGTAACAAAATAGATTCGTTACACGCCGTGTAACAATTCTTCCAAACCGTTACACAACTGTTACCACTCTTAAGCCTTTCTTTTACAGAAAGTTGTAGGCACAATGTAACATATTAACAAAAAATCCGCTACAATGAACTACGAAGAAATAAAACGATGCATCAGTATTCGGGCTTACCTCGCGGCACGGGGAATCAAACCCCGGTGGGAGCGCGGCAACCGGGGCATGTACCTCTCGCCGCTGCGTGAGGAACGCACCGCCAGCTTCAGCGTCAGTTACGACAAAAACCTCTGGCACGACTTCGGGACAGGCGAGGGCGGCTCAATCATCGACCTTGTGGCCCGTATGGAGGGTTGTGCCGAGGCCGAGGCCGCACGAAGGCTCGCGGCAGGAGAACACGGAACGCTCGTTCCTATCCATGCCGAACCGTTAAGAGTAAATGAGCCGACACCATCCCGTCTTATCATCCTCTCCGACCGCGAACTGACCCACCCGGCATTGCTCGGTTACCTGACTGGCCGGGGCATAGACCCAGCCATCGCCTGGACTTATTGCCGTGAGGTGCGCTACACGATCGGCGGCAAAGAGTATTTCGCCATCGGGTTCCGTAACGATGCCGGAGGCTGGGAGCTGCGTAATCCCCGATTCAAAGGAAGCAGTACGCCCAAGAACATTACCACCCTCGACAACGGCAGCGATACGGCAATGGTGTTCGAGGGATTTATCGACTTTCTATCTTATCTATCGCTGAAAGGTAACCGACGCCAAGCCGAAAGCAATCGGGCTTGCGCGAATTGCCGAGGTGCGAAGGAGGAAGGCGAAGCCAACCCGTCGCCGTCGATTGATAGCATCGTACTCAATTCGGTAACGAATCTGCAAAAGGCCGTTCCGTTTCTCGCGCGCCACAGAGTCGTCCATGCCTTCCTCGACAACGATGACGCGGGGCGGAAGGTGTTGGCCCGACTGGAAGAATCCTTACCCTTGTCCGAAGTGATCGACCAATCCGTTTTTTACCGCGACCACAAAGACCTGAACGAATACTGGCAGGAGAAACGAAACCTCGCTACCCCGCAAACACTTCCGCACGAACGGCAACGGAAGGAAACAGAACGGGCACATCTTGCTGTTCCGCAAGTTCCGCAATGTGTCTCGTCCCCGGCGAAAAAGAGAGGCCCCGGTCGGAAGTTCTAACCCCGTTGCGTACCCGCGGCATTTACGCCCCCGGAAAAGCCATAGCCTATTAGGGCTTTTTCTTTTCGCATCGCTGCGGCGACGCGGAAAAAGCCCCAATAGGCCAGCAGGGAGAACCCCTCTGGACACCCCCTCTGCGGTCGGGACGACCGCCGGACGCTCCCCGCGTCCGAAGTCACGGCAGCCGAATCGTTCATCACAATAAACAGAGAAAAATATATGGGATACGTAGTATTGCATTTAGATAAGTCGCCGAGTAACGAAGCCCGGATGACAGCCCACATCGCACGGACGCAGATGCCCCCGAATGCCGACCCGTCGCGCACGCACCTGAACCGGGAACTGATCGCATTCCTGGAAGGCGTGGCCGACCGGACGCAGGCGATCAATTATCGGCTGGCACACGCCGGGCTGACACGAAAGATAGGAAAGAACCAGGTAAAGGTAATCCGCGTTATGCTTACCGGTTCGCACGATGATATGAAGCGTATCGAGGCCGAAGGGAAACTCGACCAATGGTGCGCCGATAACCTTGCGTGGCTCAACAAGACCTTCGGGGAGGATAACATCGTGTCCGCCGTTCTGCATCTGGACGAATCGACGCCGCATATCCATGCGGCGGTCGTACCTATCGTAACGGGAGAGCGCCGCAAGGTCAAAGAGAAAAGAATCCCCGACAAACCCGGCAAAAAGAAATACCGCAAGAAAAGCCCGGATACCGTCCGCTTGTGTAACGACGATGTAATGTCGCGCATAAAATTGAAAGAATATCAGGATACCTATGCCGAGGCGATGGCCAGATATGGGTTACAGCGCGGTATCGACGGATCGGTCGCCCGCCATATTTCCACGCAGGAGTTTTACCGCAACGCTATAGCCGGGCAGAAGAATTTGCAGGACAACATCGACGCACTGCTCCGTATCGAAGAACAGAAGCGACAGGCCGTAGAACGGCTGAAGCAACAGGAACAGGAGGCCCGGACGGGTTACGAGCAGGCGAAGGCCATGCGGGAACATAAAACCGCAGAGTTGGAAGCGACCGAGCAAGAATTGAAGGCGGTAAAAGGGGAACTGAAAACCGAAAAGCTGAAAAGTGCGGCGGCGGAGGTGGGTTCCAACATCGTGGAGGGTATCGGTTCGCTGGTAGGAACGTCGAAAGTCAAAAGGCAGGAGCAGCAGATCGGGGCATTGCGGCAAAAGGTTGCCGCCCACAAGGAAACCATCGACATCCTGCAAACCCAAATGCAGACCATGCAGGCCGACCACAGCCGACGATTGTTGGAAGTGCAGCGCCAATCACAGCAGACCATCGGAAAACTGCAAGGCGAGATAGATCGGATATACCGTTGGCTCCCCGACACTCCGCAGCTTATCAAATGGGGAGAGTATTGCCGTTCGCTCGGATTCTCCGACGGGCAGGCCCGTGATCTCGTAAATATGCGCCCCGTCCGTTTCTCCGGAGAACTATATTCGCACGAACATTCCCAACACTTTGAAGTCGAAAACTCGGAGGCCCGGCTCATGCGGGATGAAAAAGGCCCCGGAGGGTTTCAACTGTTCATCGACCGGATTCCGATCCTGAGGTGGTTCCGGCAAAAAGCAAAAGAATTTCTCGAACACATAGGAATCAAGATCAAAGACCGAAAACAGGGCCGGGGAATAAGAATGAAATAGCAACGCAATGCATGGCATATAGTTGTCCGGAAGAGTCATGCAGGTACATATAACAAGGTAAAAGTATATAAGTCAAAGATAACCTAACAGCAAAGGGACATAGGCAGGTGGCATATCAGTTGTTGTACCAATAGGAAGAAAATTGCCTGTTTCCGGATTTGTCGAAACAACTGTCGTGAAATCAAGAAATTCAAAGGTGTTCTTATGTAAATGCTCCCAGCCATTGCATTGCTAATTGATATTAGCTCGGAAGTTGTCCTATCTGTTTTTAACGCCATTAAACAGCATGCCGTACAAATTCAAAAAATGCCTCACAGTATATGTGAAGCGGCTTTGGCGAGATCTGGAACGACAGAAAAACACCGGCAAACCCATTCGCATGATTTAGGACGAAAAAACGAATGGGCTGCACGCTTTCCGAGAAAAGCTGAATGTATGGTGGTTTATGTTTTTTGATACTCCGACGGTGAGCATCCGACCTTCTCCTTGAAATACTTTCCGAAGAAGGACTGGTTGGCGAAATTCAATCTGTCCGCTATCTGCTGTATGGTGTATTTGCGGCTTTTGAGCAAGGCTTTCGCTTCGAGGATGACGTAATCGGTAATCCAGTCGCCGGCAAACCGGCCGCTCACTTTACGAACGATCTGCGACAGATATTTGGGCGTTACGCACAGCCTGCCTGCATAATAGGATATGCTGCGTTCTTTCGTGTAGCTTTGCCGCACCTCTTCGATAAATTGTGTGTATAACTCTTGCTGACGGCCGCTTTTTTCTTTCAATTTCCCGTCGCCGGAATCGGCTGCAAGCAGGTATTTGTAAGCATTATAAGTAAGTACCTGCGTATATCCGAGCAGTGCCCCTTTGCGGAACGGATTATCCGTTTCCGCTATTTTCGCTTTCATCAGATGATAAATCGCCATCGTCTCCTCCATCGCTGCTGACGTCAGATGACAAATAGGCGAAGCGTACAATCGGCGTTGCAGAGACATTGTCGCGTCGGTTTGAAGCGCAGTCTGGAAATATTCGGACGCGAAAGCGATTACGGCAATCCGGGTATCGTCGCTCATACCCCGGTATTCCCCAATGGCTCCCTCCAGAACAATTAGAATGTCATTAGCCCGGAGCTCGAACTCCTGCAAGTTGATTTGAACCGACATCCGCCCTGCCAGACAAAAAATTGCGATTGTAAAGGAGAGTTTGACCGGATGATTTACAAATTCCAAGTCCGCGTTTGCTTGTTCCGGACTCTCGTCGAAATTGTCGATCAGAATAAACTCCTTGTTCAAATGAACAGCCGTATTCTCTGCGGATAGCCAGAGCAAATCCAAATTCCAATCCCAATAAGCCTGTTTCATATTCTTCGCATTTAACCTTTCGACAAACAAAATTAGGTGTTTTAGTTGTTATTTGAACGATTTGTAATCTATTAGAACAAAATGTCATTCCATTGGATGATGCGACATGCCGGATAAATCGAGAACTTTGGAGCGGAATAGAAAACAATCATTAAAAACAGATCGGAACCATGAAAAGATTGATTACTATGGTTATCGTCATCGGAATGCTCTGTGCCTGTAGCCAATCATCGCACGAAAATTCCACCATAAGGAGTGTTGCGCTGATCAAACCTGTACGGCTGGAAGCCTCCCATGTAATAAACCATACGGGTATCGTCCGCGAGGCACATACAATCAGCCTCGGCTTCAAAACCGCCGGACAGATCGAGCGTATCCATGTCCGCGAAGGCGATTATGTCCGACAGGGGACTTTACTTGCCGAGCTGGACGACGCAGATTATCGACTGGGCGTCGAGGCACTGCAAATCCAGTACGACCAACTTAAAGACGAAGTAGGACGCACGAAGCAGCTTTTTGACCAAAAGAGCGTTTCGGCCAACGATTATGAAAAGGCCGTCGCTGGTCTGCGGCAGCTGGGCGTGCAGTTGCAGGTGAACAAGAACAAACTCGACTATACGAAACTGTATGCGCCGACCGACGGGTATGTGCAGGCCGTGAACTTTTCTCCGGCGGAGATGGTCGATGCCGGTACGGCGCTGTTTACCCTGCTGGACGTATCGCACATGGAAGTCGCAGCGGATATTCCGGCCGGCGAATACAGACAACGTGACCTTTTCACCCGTTTTTATTGTAAGGCAGCGGGTATTGAAGAAGAATTTCCGATGAAACTGTCTAGCATCACTCCTAAAGCCGACGGCAATCAGCTCTACCAGTTGCGCCTGACCTTTGCCGGGCAGCCCGACAAACGGCTGACGGCGGGCATGAATGTCGAAATCGGGATTGTGGCTGCGGATACGGCCTCCGCTTCGGGATTTGCTGTCCCGCTGTGCGCCGTCTTCCGTGACACAGACGGCAGCGAGCCGTGCGTATGGGTATTCGAACGGGATTCCACCGTGACCAAACGTCCTGTCGTGCTGCGCGGAACGGACGACGAAGGTCGTGCCGTTGTCATCGAAGGACTGACCGGCGAAGAGCGTATCGTCCGCGCCGGAGTGAATGTCCTGCAAGAAGGTGAACGGGTACGTGTCGTAGGAAAATCGAGCAAAACCAATATAGGAGGATTGCTGTAATGAAAATGACTGAATTTTTCATGCGGCGGCCGGTGCTGTTCTGGTCGCTCATGGCAGCGATCCTCGTTGCCGGCGTACTCGCATTCGTGCAGATGCCTAAGCTGGAAGACCCTGCCGTATCGGCCAAACAAGCAATGGTGGTGGTTGCATGGCCGGGAGCCGGCGCACACGAAATGGAGCTGAAAGTCGCCCAAATAATGGAAGACGAACTGCGAGCGCTGCCCAATGTAAAAAAGGTAAAGACCGAATGTCAGAACGGCTCTGCGATGTTCACCGTCGAGTTCCAGATGACGGTGCTGGAAAAAGAGTTGGAACAGCATTTCGACCTGTTGCGCCGCAAGGTAAACGATGCGGCTTCGCGTCTGCCGCAAGGTTGTTACAGCCCGGTAGTGGTGGATGACATGATGGATGTATACGGCATTTTCTATGCACTGACAGCCGATGGGTACGACTATCCCGAAATGTACAAATACGCCAAATATCTCCGCCGCGAGTTGCTCGGCGTGAAAGGGGTCAAGCGGATCAATATCATCGGCAACCGCGACGAAGTAATCAACATCGTGCTCTCCAAAGAGCAGATCGCCAGAAACGGAATCGTTCCCACGCAAATCATGTCGACCTTGCAGGCGGCAGGCAAGACGGTCGATGCGGGAAAATATCGCAGCGGCGACGAACGAATTGCGATCTACGTCGATTCGGCGGTCGAAAACGAGGAGGACATCCGCAATTTGCAAATCCGAACGCTGGACGGTAAAACAATGCGCCTCGGCGATATCGCCCGCGTGGAGCGTGCTTTTGCGGAACCGCAGCGCAACGGATTTTTCGTGAACGGACAACCGGCGCTCGCCATCTGCATGGCGATGGAGTCATCGGCCATCGTCCCCGACGTGGGTGCGGCTGTCGATGTCAAACTGGCCGAAGCGATGAAAAACGTTCCGGCGGGATTCCATGCCGAAAAGATTTTCTTCCAGCCCGACAAAGTAAACGAAGCCATCTCTTCTTTTATGTGGAATCTCGTCGAGTCGGTCGTCATCGTCATTCTGGTGCTTGTTTTCACGATGGGACTGCGCAGCGGCCTGATTATCGGTTTCGGACTGGTGCTGACGGTCGCCGTGTCTTTCCCGATTCTGCTCGTCTGCGGCACGACGCTGCAACGCATCTCGCTCGGCGCGTTCATCGTGGCGATGGGAATGCTGGTAGATAATGCCGTGGTCATCATGGACGGTATCCTGATCGACAAGAAACGGGGTCTCGGCCCTAAAACCTATCTGTATCGTATAGGCCGCAATACGGCCCTGCCGCTGTTGGGGGCAACCATTATCGCCGCCTCGACGTTCCTCTGCGTCTATCTTTCGCCCGATACGGCGGGAGAATATGCCGGCGACCTCTTTTTGGTGCTGTGCGTCAGCCTGCTGGCAAGCTGGGTACTGGCTTTGGTGCAGGTTCCCATCTGCGCCAAGTCATGGCTGCCGAAGCGGGAGAAAACGGTCGGAAACGGTTCTGGTGCGATCATGAACTCTCCCGTGCATCGAGTTGTCCGCCGTGCCATCGGCTTTTTAATCAGCTACAAAAAGACGACCATCGCTGTGGCTTTTTCCCTGTTGGCTCTCTGCATCTTCGGGATGACAAAAGTGAAGAACTTGTTCTTCCCTGACTTCGATTACAAACAGTTTGTCGTCGAGTGTTTTTTCCCTTCGGCGACCGATGCGGACAAGGTGCGCGACCGGCTGCTGGAAATGAGCGACCGGCTCGAAGAGAATCCCGCCATCGAACGGGTGGCTGTCAGTCAGGGGAGTGCGCCGGCCCACTATTGTCTGGTGCGTCCGATGACTTCGGGCGGCGACTGCTACGGCGAGCTCATCGTGGACTGCGAGGATTATAATACCGTGTTGGAACAAATCCCTGCGGTACGCCGGCAGCTCCGTGAACAATATCCCGATGCCTACATCCGCATCCGCAAATACAACTTTTCCATCTCTACTTCGCACACGATCGAGGTAGAGTTTGCCGGCCCCGATCCTGCCGTGCTGCGCCGTTTGAGTGCACAGGCCGAAGAGATTATGCGCCGCTCTCCCTATATAGATGCCTATTCGGTACAGAATAGCTGGAAACCGACAGGCAAAGCCCTCGTAGCCGAATACATGAAGCAGAACGCCCTGCGATCCGGCATTGAACGCAGCGACGTGGCCAACGCTTTATTGGCTGCGACTGACGGAATGCCCGTCGGTGTGCTGAACGATCAGGAACGCATGGTGATGCTGAATCTGCAGGTCCGCAATGAAGACGGCAGCCGCATTAAAAACCTCAATGAAATACCGGTCTGGAGCATGATGAATGTGCACCTATCCAACGAGGAATTGCAAAGCGCACTCTCTGGAAGCAAAGCGATGAGCGAATTGCAGGACAAGGTATTCCGGGCCGTGCCGCTCGGAACCGTCATCGATGACCTGCGGCTCGATTGGGACGAAGATCTTGTACTGCGCCTTAATGGACAGCGGGTTATTGAGGCGGAGTGCGATCCCAACCCCGACAATCCGTATGCGACTCCGGCAAAGGCGGTCAGTTCCATTCAGGATGAAATAGAAGCCATTCCGCTGCCCGACGGCTATACGATGCGCTGGGTCGGCGAGGGCGAGGTGCAGGGCGAGGCCATCGGCAACCTGATGAAATTCGTGCCGATAACCGTCTTTCTCATTCTGGCCATTTTGCTGCTGCTTTTCAATGACTGGCGCAAAGTCATTCTGATCCTGCTCTGCTTCCCGTTCGTGTTCTGCGGCATCACGCCTTCATTGCTGCTCAGCGGGCAGCCGATGACCTTTATGGCCATTATCGGCATGTTGGGACTTATCGGCATGATGGTCAAGAACGCCATCGTGCTGGTCGATGAAATAGGCCGGCTCCAGACCGAAGAGAAAGCGGCACCCTATACCGCCGTGGTGGAGGCCACCGTGTCGCGCGTACGGCCCGTGCTAATGGCTTCGCTGACCACTATCGTCGGCATGATCCCTTTGGTCGGTGACCCGATGTACAGTTCGATGGCCATCACGATCATGGGCGGTCTCACGGTGGGTACAATCATCACGCTCGTCTTGCTGCCTCTGTTCTATACGGCATTGTTCCGTATCCGTAAACCTTCTAACATATAAAGCAAATGAACAAGAAAAATATAGTTATTTCGTGCTGTGCCGTTCTGTGTTCGATCGCAAGTGTTTCGGCACAACAATCCTTGCGGCTCACACAGGCTGAATGCCGCAAGATGGCACTGTCGCACAGCGAAGAACTGCAGCAGGCGGACAATGCGATCCGACAGGCGGAACTCGATCGCAAAATCGCCACCACAGCCTTTCTCCCAAATATAGAGGGCTCGGCCACAGGGGCCTACATGCTGCCCGATATGGACATGATGGGTATGGAACTGCGTATGCGCGGCACTTACATGGCCGGTATCAATCTGACACAGCCGATTTATACGGGAGGCAAGATTACGACCGGGCATCGACTGGCCCGTATTGGCGAAGAGGCTGCCGCCGAAAAGTTCCGCATGACACGCATGGACGTACTTGTCGAGGCCGACAATGCCTATTGGACATACATTGCCGTAGGGCGCAAGGTGCAAATGCTGAAAAGCTATTGCACCCAAATGGATACGCTCTACCGACAGACGGAAACGGCACTCACGGCGGGCATGGCCACCGAAAACGACCTGCTGCGTATCGAAGCCAAACGTACCGAGCTACACTACCAGTTGCAAAAGGTGCAAAATGGGGCTGATCTGTGCCGGATGTCGTTATGCCGGATTGTGGGTGCCGATTTTGACACGCGAATAGAAGCGGTTGATACGACATTCGTTGTTTCGCAACCGGGCCGGCTCGCATCGGACATACATTCCCGTCCCGAACTGCTTCTGCTCGAAAAACAGGTTGCGGCCGAAAAGGAGCAGATCCGTATGGCCCGGGCCGACATGCTGCCCACGGTGGGGCTGGGGGTCAATTACATGTATTATGGCAACATCAAGCTCAACGGTATGACCGATGCCGGCAGCACGATGGTTCCCTTTTCACAGGAGTTCCGCGATGGAATGGGGATGGCCATGCTCTCTGTGAAGATTCCGATTTTCCATTGGGGCGAGAGCCGCAAGAAGGTGCGTAAAGCGCAGTATGAATTGCGAAACGCCGAACTCGACCTGCAAAAGAATACCAAACTGCTCAATATCGAAGTGCAGCAGGCGATTCGTAATGTGCAGGATGGTTACAGGCTTATTCTGACAGCGGAAAAAGGGTTGCAGCAGGCCGAGGAAAATCTACGTGTGATGCGGAACCGCTACGCAGCGTCGATGTCCCCGCTGACCGACCTCTTGGACGCCCAGTCGCAGTGGCAGCAGGCCGAAAGCAATCTAATCGAGGCGCAAACGCAATATAGAATCTACGAAACGGAATATTTGCGCAGCATAGGGAAATTACAGTAACAGAAAGATGTTAGCTTTAGTAAAGTTTGAAGCGGTAAGATTCAAAAATCGCGAGGATTATTTCATGATTTTTGAAAAATTTCTTAAATTTTTGCAATCAATTCTATAAAGTGCCCGAATTTTGCCCAAAACAGAAAAATAAAAAACCTCAATAACTTGTAAACCAAATCATTGAGGTTTTCAAAAAGTACCCGGAGCCGGGATCGAACCGGCACGGATTACTCCACTGGTGTTTGAGACCAGCGCGTCTACCGATTCCGCCATCCGGGCCTGAGACGCGGCGCGTTCAGAGGGCAAAGATAGCGTTTTATTGATTATCTGCAATACAGGGCCGACGGTTTTCACCCGAAGCCGTCGGGTAACGGCACGGAACGCCTCGGGACCGAACGGAGACGGGCCGTACCGACGAGGCCGGCTTCCGGATCAGTCGATGCGCCGGATATCGGCCCCGATGGCGTTCAGCCGGCCGTCGATGTTCTGATAGCCCCGATCGATCTGCTCGACGTTCTGGATCACGCTGCGGCCGTCGGCCGACATGGCCGCGATCAGCAGGGCGACGCCGGCCCGGATATCGGGCGACGACATCGTCGTAGCGCGCAGCCGTATCTTGTGATCGTGCCCGATCACCGTCGCTCGGTGCGGATCGCACAGAATGATCTGAGCGCCCATGTCGATCAGCTTATCCACGAAAAACAGGCGACTCTCGAACATCTTCTGGTGAATCAGCACCGACCCTTTGGCCTGCGTCGCAACGACCAGAAAGACCGACAGCAGGTCGGGCGTCAACCCGGGCCAGGGAGCGTCGGCTATGTTCATGATCGAGCCGTCGATGAAACTCTCTATTTCGTAGTGGTCGTGGCGCGGAATGTAGATGTCGTCGCCCCGCTGCTCGAACCGTATGCCCATACGGGCGAACTGGGCCGGTATGATGCCCAGATTCTCGAACGACACGTCGCGGATCGTGACTTCGCTCCGGGTCATCGCGGCCATGCCGATGAAGCTGCCCACTTCGATCATGTCCGGAAGCAGCGTATGCGTCGTTCCGTGCAGTCGCTCCACGCCGTCGATGACGAGCAGGTTCGACGCGATGCCCGAGATCAGCGCGCCCATGCGGTTCAGCATCCGGCAGAGCTGCTGGACATAAGGTTCGCAGGCGGCGTTGTAGATCGTCGTGCGCCCCTCGGCCAGTACGGCGGCCATCACGATGTTGGCCGTGCCGGTCACCGACGCCTCGTCGAGCAGCATGTAGCAGCCTTTCAGGCGGCGGCCCTCGACGGAAAAGAAATTGGTTCCCGTATCGAAGTCGAACTCGGCGCCCAGCTTCTGAAAACCGAGGAAATGGGTGTCGAGCCGACGCCGGCCGATCTTATCGCCTCCGGGCTTGGGAATATAGCCCACGCCGAAGCGGGCCAGCAGCGGGCCGATAATCATTACCGAACCGCGCAGTCGGGCGGCTCGCTGGCGGTAATCCTCGCTTTGCAGATAATCGAAATCGATGTCGCGGGCCTCGAACGAATAAGTGCTCTCGTCGATCCGCTCGACGAGAACGCCCATGCGCCGAAGCAGCTCGATGAGCTGCATTACGTCGACGATCGCCGGAATGTTCCGTATAGTCACTTTCTCCGGGGTCAGCAGCGTGGCGCAAATTACCTGCAGCGCCTCGTTTTTGGCGCCCTGCGGCGTGATTTCGCCGCACAGCGGCGTTCCTCCCCGAACTTCGAATGTAGCCATAGCCAATCGGTCGGTTCGCGGCATACGGCCGCTCCTGCGGCCGACCATGCCGCTTTCGGTTTAAAACTCATCAAATATAGGCATTGCCGGCCAATATTCAAAAAAATGATTCCGCCTCCGCGCGGAGCGGAGACGGCCGTTCGCTACCGCATCCGGCTTGAAACTGCGTCGGCTACATGACAAGAAACTCGGAGACAGAATCGTCGCAACACCCTTTCTGTCGTATCGGACGCAAAATCCCGGCACGGCGATTTCGGGACGGTTCGGTCCGAAGAACGACGCCGACCTGAGCCGCAGCGCTTTTCCGACTACCGGGCCGCCTGCCAGAAGAAACATCCCGTATCGGCCCGGCAACCGGACCACTCCGCGCACCGCCCCCGGAAAACTCAGGCAGGCGACACGGCGAAGAAAAACGGAACAAAAATGTGCACGACAAAATATTTCCCCGAAACAATCCGTACATTTGCACTAATGACAACGAAAACATACCGAAAATGAAAACAATGCGTTGGAGCGGATGGATGACGGCGATCGTCGTTCCGCTCGTATGGTCGTGCAGCGACCGCCATGTGCGGGAAATTCCGCTCGAGGAGTTTTTCCGCAATTCCGAAGTCCGTTCCTACGACATCTCGCCCGACGGCAAGTACCTTTCCTATATGGCTCCTTACGAATCGAGGATGAACATCTTCGTGCAGCAGGCGGGTTCCGACTCGGCGCGGCGAATCACCTCCGAGACCGACCGCGACATCGCCGGATACTTCTGGGCCAACAACGACCGGTTACTCTACCTGAAGGACACCGGCGGCGATGAGAATTACCAGCTCTACGGCGTCAATCTGGACGGCAGCGACCCGAAGGCCTACACGGCGATTCCCGGCGTGAGGACGCAGATCATCGATCCGCTCGAAGAGATCGATTCGCTGATTATCGTCAGCACGAACCAGCGCGATCCGCAGATATTCGACCCGTACCGGCTCAACCTCAACACGGGCGAGATGACGCTGCTGGCCGAGAACCCCGGCAACATTCAGGGCTGGATGACCGATCACGACGGCAAGCTGCGGGTCGCCTATGCGATCGTCGACGGCGTCAACACGCAGATTCTGTACCGGGAGACGGAACAGGAGCCGTTCCGTCCGGTGCTGACCACCTCTTTCAAGGACGAGGTAAGCTTTTACGTGTTCACGCCCGACAATAAAATGGTCTATGCGACGTCGAACATCGGACGCGACAAGGCCGCGCTGGTCGTAGTGGACCCTGCGACCGGACAGGAGGTCGAGGAACTCTATGCGAACGATCTGTACGACGTAATCGGGTTGGGCTATTCGAAAGCGAAGGAAAAGCTGACCGGCGCCTATTGCGAGGGACCGAAGGACGTGATCCGCCATTTCTTCGATCCGCAGACCGAGGAGTCGTTCCGCAAGCTGCAAGCTCAACTACCCGGATATCAGATTAGTACGACCGCAACGAACAAGGCCGAGGATATGAAGATCGTCTATGCGGGCAACGACCGCACGCGCGGCACGTATTACCTCTACGATGTAAAGGCCGACAAACTGACGAAAATCGCCGATCTGGCGCCGTGGATTCAGGCCGAGGAAATGGCCGAGATGATACCCGTCAGCTATCCCTCGCGCGACGGGCTGACGATCGAGGGCTACCTGACGCTACCCGCAGGACTGACGATGGAAACGGCCCGGCAGCTACCGGTCGTCGTCAACCCGCACGGAGGGCCTTGGGCCCGCGACAGCTGGGGTTACAACCCCGAGGTGCAGTTTCTTGCCAACCGGGGATATGCCGTGCTGCAAATGAACTTCCGCGGCTCGACCGGCTACGGGCGCAAGTTCAAGGAACTCTCGTACAAGCAGTGGGGACAGACGATGCAGAACGACATTACCGACGGCGTACGGTGGCTGATTTCGCAGGGAATCGCCGACTCGACGAGGATCGCCATATACGGCGGCAGCTACGGCGGCTATGCGACGCTGGCCGGCCTGACCTATACGCCCGACCTGTACGCCTGCGGAGTCGACTACGTGGGCGTGTCGAATCTGTTCACGTTCCTGCAGACGATCCCTCCCTATTGGAAACCGATGCTCGACATGATGTACGAAATGGTGGGAGACCCGCAGAAGGACAGCACGATGCTGGCCGCCTATTCGCCGGCGCTCAACGCCGACAAGATCAAGGCGCCGCTGCTGGTCGTGCAGGGAGCCAACGACCCGCGCGTCAATAAGGCCGAATCGGATCAGATGGTCGCCGCGCTGCGCGCACGGGGAGTGGACGTGGACTACATGGTCAAGGACAACGAGGGACACGGATTCCATAACGAGGAAAACCGCTTCGCGTTCTACCGGACGATGGAGCGTTTCCTCGCAAAGCATCTCAAGGGCGAGCAGATAGATGCCGTGATCGAAGAAGAAGCTCCGGCCCCCGCCGAGGCCGATTCGATGGCCCGATAACTTCCGCCGGTCGGAATTTCGAGAAGGCATTCTTAAAAGAGTAAGATGTCCCTCAAAATCGTATAACAAAAGAAATATGATGAAAAACAACCATTGTGTCATCGCATTATCCGCTGCCATAATTTCCTTATCTTATGTAAACTGTCAGGATGCACGGCATGGACGGCAATACAAGATTATAAAGGACATAGCGGAATTGCAGAACACCGAATCGCTGGACGAGGCGGATTTGTCGTCGTTGGATTTGAGGGATTGCGAAGATTTGTTTTTGGGGAAAACGGGGTTTGACGAGAACGGGGTTAAACAATGGACAGACCGTGTGATATGGCCCGAAACGTCGAAAATGCCGGAAGGCTTCGACCCGCAAGAACTTCTTGAAGCGTCGAAAATGCCGAAGAATGTTGCCGGACTGCACGCGAAAGGAATTACCGGCAAAGGCGTAAAGATCGCTATCATAGACCAACGGTTATTCAAAGAGCATCCGGAATATAAGGACCGGATCAAATATTACGAAGTATTCGGCGATAACTGGCAACAGGACGGTATCGACTATCACGGCAGTCTGGTTACCGGAGTAGCGGCGGGCAAAAGCACCGGTACGGCTCCGGAGGCCGATATTTATTATTTTGCGGCGAATAATTGGCCGGACGATAAATCGCAGCCGAATACCATGCGCACGATCAATCAAGCGATCCGGAAAATCATAGATATGAACAAGACGTTTCCGGAGCGTGAAAAAATACGGTTCATATCGATGAGCAGCGGCACTCCCGACGACGCGTTCGCCAAAGAACGCGAGGAATTGTTCGACGAAGCGGAACAGAACGGCATAATGGTTCTCGGCGGTTTCTACAAACATACGATGCGCAATAATTCTTTCGACATAAGATATGGATTCGTAGGCCGGGGGCTCGGAATACCTACGGACGGAAAAACGAATCCGTATTTTGACGGCGGATACGCTTACGAACGTTTGGGAGGGGCCAGTTCTACGTTTCCCTATCTGGCCGGAGTTTTCGCAATGGCATTGCAGGATAATCAAAATTTCACACGATTGCCGCATTGGCAGGATCAACTGATGAAAATAGCGTACGACACCGCTGTCGACTCTGTCGTCAATCCTGAGGGGATCGTCGAAGAAGTATCCCGTATTGCCCAAACGCTACAATAAATCGGCGAAGTCAACGGATTTCCGCCACGAGCCGATCGAGTGCCGGGCTGTAATTTTTCCGTTTATTTGAGGCGGCAATGCATTTTGCCGCCTTTTTCATATTCGTATCTTACCGGTATTCAACTCCTTGTATAAAATCCGAATTTGATATCTGACGATACATTCGGGGCTATTCTTTACCGGGATAGTCCGAAAGCGAATCTCGTTACAGGGAGGATCAACGAAATGCCGAAACAGTTCGATTCGTATGAATTTTGCAGAGCCCGATTTACCTCTGAAAATCCGTTTTAAGTACGAACGGAAGGGTTTCGTTTTCAGTCAACGAAATTGCCTTCTCTCCCGGCTTCACTGATCTATGGTTTTCATAAGCTTATCCGTCAGGATTGCAGTAACGATGCCAATCCGATCTTCGTCTTTCTAATCTGAATTTTCCATCTCCTCATCAATTGTTTGAGACTATGAACATCAACACATGAAACGGAAAATAGCGCCGTTGTCATGTCGTCATTTTATCTCGGTTAAATCTGACCAACCAAATACATTGAACTTTTCAAAGAATTCTTTTGAAAAGGGCGCTTTTCTGCTTTGCGGCTATAACGACCAGAACGGATTCGAGGAACGCCCGGACTGTTTTCCGAATCGGAGCCGGTTCGTCGGGATTGCCCTGCAGACCGAATGCGTCTTGCCGGAAGACGTCTGCCGGATCGGAAGATCCGTTGTGACGATGACGGGAAAGCGATCGGTCCGACAAAAAGCGTCCCCCGGTTTCAATCGGAGGACGCTCTTCATCTGTTGTTCGCCGGTTCGCAGCGCTATTTCCGGACGGATGCCTCGTAGACCCACGAGCCCTCGAACATGACCTCGTACTCCCGTTTCTTCTGTACGGCCTGCCGCTCGGAGTCGGAGCCGAAGATGGAAATCAGAATCCGTCCGTTGGGCTGGGGCAGTTTTTCATAAGGTAGCGAATCGTCCTTCTTCCGGGCTTCCGCAATGAAGCGGTCGGCATTCTGTTCCGTGCTGTACGCCCCGACGATCACGTAGTAGCGCTTTTGTCCGGCGGCCGGAACGCTGGGAACAGAGGGCGTAAGCTCCTTGGCCGGCACGACATTCCCGGCAGCCGTGTCAGCCTCTGTCCCGGACAATGAGGCCGGAGACGGCGGCAAATTGTCCTCGGCTGCATCGCCGGCCTCGGAGGGCGCGGTCGCCGTCCGGACCGTCCGGGGCGGATAAGGCGCATCGCGACTTTCGAGCCATGCGATAGCCCCGACCGATATGCCCGCGCCGACCACCACGGCCAGAACGACCCACCATAAGAGCCCGTTGCCGCTTCCCTTACGGGGCAACCGCATCGGAGCGGTCCCGGCCGGGTTGAGCACGACGGCCATCTGCGGGGCAGGACGAAACGTTCCCTCGCTGACAAGGCCGACCGAATCGATCGTCACGCCCTCCTCGGAGCTCACCTGAGCGAGCCACGAATTATACGTCTGCTGCGCGTCGTCACGATCCGTCTCGCCGTAGCGGGCAAGCAAATCGATCACGTCCAGAAAGCCGGGCTGCGCATCGGGCAGCAGCTCCACCCGGTTCACGGGGGGAACCAGCGTGTTCCGCTCCTCGGTCCGGGCGGCCGACGTCACGACATGCAGCGCGCCGACGCCCGGCAGGTTGATGCCTTGCCGCTTGGCCAGTGCATTGAATACGAGTACGCTGACAGGGTCCATTATCTCTTGGTTTTAGGTAGTTCCACGGCGGGGCGTCTGCATGCCCGGTACAAAATGACTATGCCCAGTACGATGAACGGAATGCTGAGCCATTGGCCCATGTTGAGCGTCATCGTCCGCTCGAACTCCTCCTGCGGATTCTTGATGAACTCGACCAGAAAGCGGAATCCGAACAGATAGATCAGAAAGAAACCGAACATCAGGCCCGGACGACGCAGTGCAAGCTTGGGGCCATAGTACATCCAGCACAGAATGCCGAACAGGACGAGGTAGGCCGCCGCCTCGTAAATCTGCGTCGGGTGCATCGGCTGCGTCTCCCCGGCCCGCACGAAAACGAATCCCCACGGCAGCGACGTCGCATGTCCGTATATTTCGGAATTCATCAGGTTGCCGATCCGGACGAGCGCGCCGGCGATGCCGACAGCGATCGCGATGCGGTCGAGCGACCAGATGTAGGGCATTTTGTTCTTGCGCGAAAAAAGCCACAGACCGACGAGCAGACCGACGGCCGCGCCGTGGCTGGCCAGTCCTCCCTGATGAATGTAGAGGATCTCGACGGGATGGGTCAGATAGTATCCCGGATCGTAGAACAGGCAATGCCCGAGTCGGGCGCCGATGATCGTCGACAGCACGCCGTACCAGAAGATCGAGTCGAACAGCTTGTCGGGATATCCCTCCCGCTTGATGATGCGGCTGAAAATGTACGCGCTGATACCGAGCGCGAGGGCCCACATCAGGCCGTAATAGCGGATTTCGAAAGAGCCTATCGAAATCATCGTGGGATTCACGTCCCAGCGAACGAAAAGGGGCAGGATAGCATTCATCGTGCTTTGGCTGTTATTCCGCAGGCGAAGCGGCCGGAAGGAGAATTTCCGCGCGCCGGAGCTTTCCGGCGCGTCCGCAGCGCCCGCCATGCAGGGACAAATGTAACTATTTTTTGCTCAAAGTGAAAGAGAAAGCGCTTCCTTCCCCCAACTTGCTGCGCAGCGTGATCCGCTCGCCGTGGGCTTCCAGAATATGCTTGACGATCGCCAGTCCGAGCCCCGTGCCGCCCTGCTCGCGCGAGCGGCTCTTGTCGACGCGGAAGAAGCGCTCGAATACGCGGGGAATATTCTCCTCGGCGATTCCGATTCCGTCGTCCTTTACCTCGACCAGCACGCGGTCGAACATATCCACGAAGCCGATCCGGGTCTCTCCGCCCTCGCGCCCGTATTTGATCGAGTTGCTGAGCAGGTTCGTTATGACCTGAGCGATGCGGCGGCGGTCGGCCGTTACCGGAACGGGCGGCTGGCCGTGCGGATTGCCTACCCGAATGCCGATCCGGCGACGGGCGGCGTCCATCTCGAGCGAATCGGCGATCTCGCGGACCAGCGCCACGACGTCGAAACACTCCTTCTCGAGAACCGGCGCCCCGGCCTCGAGTTTCGATATTTCCTCCAAATCGTCGACAATGTGAATCAGCCGGTCGATATTCTTCTCCGAGCGCTCGAGGTACTTGCGGTTGACCGCCTTGTCCTCGATCGCGCCGTCGAGCAGCGTCACGATATAGCCCTGCAACGTGAAGATCGGCGTCTTGATCTCGTGCGACACGTTGCCCAAGAACTCCTTTCGGTAACGCTCGTTCTCCTTGAGGCGAGCGATTTCGCGGGCATTCTTCTCGGCCCAGCGGTTCAGCTCGTCCTCGATGTGGCCGACCGGATCGGCTTTCTGCGACAGCTCGTGCGTCCGGACGCTTTTCGACAGCAGAATCTGATAGATCGGCTTGATGCGGAACGCGACGAAACGGTTGAAAAAGAACCGGGAAGCCACGAAAACCGCCGCGAACATCAGCACCGGGACGACGACCAGCCATTTCCCTTCGCCCCGGGCCATCCACACGAGCAACGCGCCCGAAACCGCAGCGACGAGTCCGACGGCCGTTGCGGCGGCCGCGACGGTCCGGATTTTCAGTCTCACGGCTTATGCTTTGACGTAGCGCTCCATCAGGCGCGCGATATACTTGCCTACGATATCGAACTCGAGGTTGACCGTCGATCCGACCTTCAGCGCATGGAAATTGGTATGCTCGTAGGTATAGGGAATGATGGCGACCCGGAAAGCTCCCTCGCGCGAATCGACTACCGTCAGGCTGACGCCGTTGACGGCTACCGAACCTTTCTCGACCGTTACGTTACCCTGCGAAGGATCGTACTCGAAAGCGAAGTACCAGCTTCCGTCCGCCTCGTCGATCGCGGTGCAGCGCGCCGTCTGATCGACGTGCCCCTGCACGATATGGCCGTCGAGCAGCGCGTCGGGCCGCATGCTGCGCTCCAGATTGACCGGATCGCCGACACGGAGCCCCCCGAGATTCGATTTGAGCAGCGTCTCGCGGATCGCCGTGGTCGTGTACCGGTCGCCCTCGATCGATACGACCGTCAGGCAGACCCCGTTATGGGCGATGCTCTGATCGATTTTCAGTTCGTCCGTGAAAGGGCATTCGAGCGTGAAATGCCGGTTCCCGCCTTCTTCGCGGATCGCGGCGACGCGGGCTGTGGTTTCGACTATTCCAGAAAACATGGCTTGCTGTTGGTTTTTATGTCATCGGGCGCGAACCGCTTCGGAAAGTCACTCCGCACGGCCTGCCGACGAAAAAATTACAGATTCTTCTTCACGATAATGCCTTGTACGATGAACAGCTTGACGATATCGGACTTGCCGATGACGATCGGATCGTACTGCTGCGTATTGGCGGGCAGCAGCAGCAGCTCGGAGGGGTTGCTCCCGGCCCGTATCGTGCGGATGCCCTTGAACTGCTCGGTCACTACCAGGTAGGACTCGCCGGGCACGATCGACTCGACATTCCAGCGCTTGAGAATCACGATCGCTCCGGGCGCGATCTCGGGCAGCATGGCCGTCCCGATGTTCTGGGCGGCGATGTCGCAGTTGTCGAATATCGGAATGCTGATGTAAAACTGCGGCGAGGGAAGGACCGTCTCGTCGACGGCCGCCAGAATATCCATGCCGTAATAGGGGACGCCTGCCTGAGAAGCAGAGGCCGCTACCTGCTCGACGAACATCTCGCCTTCGCCGGTCAGAAGCCACGCCTTGCTCACCGAAGGATACTTGGTGGTGATCAACGTAGCCAGATCCCGGCTGATCCCGTTGTTCCCTTTTTTGATTTGATACAGGTTCTCGCTCCGTTTCAACCCTATATTGAGTGCAAAAGAGTTGACGGAAAGGCCTGTCCATTTGATTACGCGCTCTAGCCTATGCCATGTATCCAGCATGGTGTGTCATTTTATTAATGCAAAAATACATTATTTGTTCCGATATATAGCAATGATTTAAATAATTTATTGTAATATCCGCCTGACGGACTCCGCGGGGCCAAACAGCGTCCACGCCATGCTACAATGCATTCAATTTGTTACAAATCAGCGTATTGAATTCAAAAATCAATGATTATCACAAGCCATCCGGCCTCTAAAGAGCGCCCGCACAGCAAGACGACACGAGGCATCGAGCAAGATTTGATACAAAAACGATGCGAAGAACTTTTCCGCAGGCTTTCGGCACCGGCAACCACCTTGTAGATAGTTTTCACGTTCTTTTTCCGCGGAGAAAAGCACAAAAATTTGTAATAACGCCGAAAATGTTGCAACTTTGTGCGCTGTACGATTCTGCCTCCGTAGTTCAATGGATAGAATGACAGATTCCGGTTCTGTTGATATGGGTTCGATTCCCGTCGGGGGTACAAACTATAGTTTCAAACGCTTGACTTATAATAAGTTGAGCGTTTGTTTTTTTTCAACAGGTACAACATAGGTAAAACATGGCATTTTGTGTCTATTCAATTTTATTATATTGTATATCAGTCGGACTTAAGATAAGACTCAGAATTGAACGGTATCCCGATCAAAGCAAAATACATCGGCGACTTGGATCGTCTATGAATCGGGCGCAATATTTCCTTCCCTTTGGAAAAATACGGCCGATGAAAATAGATCGCCGCTGAAAAAGAACAAACCCAATGGAATGCCGTTCGGATCCGAACGGACGTTTAGCCGTTTCATTTTCAAAACGGGTTTGTCATACAGACAACTGTAAGATTCTCGGATGACCGGCGCTTCGACAGTGACTGATCCTGCGGAAACATAACGAACATATCGCCGGCGGAAGACAGCGCGGGGAATTCGTATGCGACCGAGTTACGGGAGAGCCAAATACTTTTCCATGATATAATTCGTTAAAAGTACGCCTTGTCTTTCGACCTCCTGTCGTTTGACGACTCGGTAGCCGCGCCTTTCGAAAAAAGATTTTGCCGTAATCGAAGCGTGAACGCGGATGCATTCCACTTCGGCTTCGTTTTCGAGCCGGTCACATATTGTGGTTGCTATGCCTCGGCCTTGAAAATCCTTATGGACAAACAGTTTGTCCAAATATCCGGTTCTATCGATATCTCCGAAACCTACGACCAAATCGTTTTCCGTAACGACGTAGGTAATATGTCTCTGAAACGAGGCGTCCCATTCCTTCAAGTCGATACGACCCGTCGCCCACGCATTTATCTGTTCTTTGGTATAATCCTTTATGTTCACGGCGTGGACCGTTTCATAGAACAACCGGGATATCTGTCTTAAATCTACGGACTTGTATCGCCTGATTTCCATTTCGTCTGATTGCTATTTTCATTTGAATATACGAAAAATATAATCCGTAACGGGAAAGACATGATATATTTCAGCTTTTCGATGCGTGGGCGGCATTCCCGGCGCCGTACTCGGAAAAATCAGGCTGCGTCGTGCGGATTCCCGATCTCAACGTGCGGAGCCTGATGTTTTGTCAGGACCGTCCGGGAGACGATAGGGACAAAGGATTGCCCCGCACCGGCAGTCCGGCCTGTCGCAGCCGTTGTCCCGGCGGTTGGAAATCCCGCCTAAAAAAACTATTTTTATCCCCGGACTAACAAACCGAAACGATGAAAAAAACGACCTTTGCGCGTCGGACATCCCTGTGGCTGACGCTCATGGCAATAACCTGCGCGCCGCTCGCGGCGCAGACCGGCCCCGGCTTCGGCTCGCTCAAGTGCGAGCAGGAGACCGATCCGGTCGGAATCGAAACTCCGTCGCCCCGTTTCAGTTGGCAACTGGTATCGCCCGAACGCGGATGCCGGCAGACCGCCTATCGCATCGTCGTGGCCGGAACGGAAAAGGACGCCGCTGCCGGCCGTGCTACGATGTGGGACAGCGGCAAGGTTCCCGGCGAACAGTCGTTGCTGATACCGTATAATGGGCAGCCTCTGGGAGCGGCCGAAACCTATTATTGGAGCGTCCGCGTCTGGGGACCGGACGGCAAGCCGTCGGCGTGGAGTCCGGCGCAGCGTTTCACGATGGGGCTGCCCGACCGCGAAGACTGGTCCGGGGCGCGGTGGATCGCGCTCGAGGAGGACGTCGACTCGCTGATCGTCATCAACGGCACGTTCGACACGGGTCCCGACAACCCGATCCTGGGCAACAAGCCGTTCGGGCGGAACAAGCTGCCGCTGCTGCGCCGCGAGTTCACGGTCGACAAGCCCGTGCGGCGGGCGACGGCCTATGTCTGCGGACTGGGCCAGTTCGAGCTGTTTCTCAACGGCGAGAAGACGGGCGACCACTTCCTCGATCCGGCCTGGACCAAGTTCGATAAGGAGGCGCAATACGTTTCGTTCGACGTGAGCGACCGGCTTCGGCAGGGCGCCAACGCGGTCGGCGCGATGCTCGGCAACGGATTTTTCAACATCCCGCGCGAGCGGTACAGCAAGTTCGCCGGATCGTACGGAGCGCCGAAGATGATCTTCAAGCTGCAGATCGAGTACGAAGACGGCACGCGACAGACGGTCGTCTCGGACGACTCGTGGAAGGCGGCGCCGGGGCCGGTCACGTTCTCGAGCATTTACGGAGGCGAGGATTACGATGCGGGCCTTGCGCAGGCCGGCTGGACCTCGCCGGACTTCGACGACAGTTCGTGGAGCGCCGCCGTGCTCACGCGGTTCGACTCCCCGCTGCGCTCGCAGCGCACGACGCCGATCAAGATCCGCCAGCGGGTTCCGACCGTCCGCAAATATCGCAACTCGAAAGGCAACTACCTGTACGATCTGGGGCAGAACGCCTCGGGCATCGTCCGCCTGAGCGTGCGCGCTTCGGGCCGGCATACCGTGAGGATGTTTCCCGGCGAGCTCTGCCGCCCCGACAGCACGGTCAACCAGCGTTCGTCGGGCGGACCGGTGTTCTTCAGCTACACGACGCGCGGCGACGGCAGCGTCGAAAGCTGGCAGCCGCAGTTCACCTACTACGGTTTCCGCTACGTGGAAGTCGAGGGTGCGGTGCCCGAGGGCGAGCCCAATCCGAACGGCCTGCCCGAGATCGTCGAGCTGACCGGGCTGCACACGACCAACTCGGCCGAGCAGGTCGGCACGTTCGAGTGCTCCAACCCGCTTTTCAATCAAATCTACACGTTGATCGACTGGGCTATCCGCAGCAATTTTTCCAGCGTATTCACCGACTGTCCCCACCGCGAGAAACTCGGCTGGCTCGAGCAGTCGCATCTGATCGGCCCGTCGATCCAATACGGCTACGATATCTCGCGGGCTTATCCGAAAATCGTCGGCGACATGGCGACGGCCCAGCACGAGGACGGAATGATTCCGACCATCGCGCCGCAGTACACCGTCTTCGCCGAAGGATTCCTCGACACGCCGGAATGGGGCAGCGCCTTCATCCTGCTGCCCTACTACCTCTACCGCTGGTACGGAGACGACCGGCCGATGCGCGAGAACTACGACCGGATGGCAGACTACATCGACTACCTGTCGTCGAAGGCCGACGGACATATCGTGGCCTACGGACTGGGCGACTGGTGCGACATAGGTCCCGCCGAGCCGGCCCATTCGCAGCTGACGTCGAACGGCGTCAGCGCGACGGCGATCTATTATTACGATATCTGCACGATGCAGCGGATCGCCGAGCATTTGGGCAAAACGGCCGACGCCGAGCGTTACGAATCGCTGGCCGCCGAGGTGAAAAAGGCGTTCAACGAGCGCTTTTTCGACCGCCGGACGCTCAAGTACGACCGCAACAGCCAAGCGGCCAACGCGATGGCGCTCTACATGGGACTCGTGGAACCCCAGTACGAGGAGGTCGTGCTGAAAAACCTGATCGACGACATCCGCGGCCGCGGCAATGCCGTGACGGCGGGCGACATCGGCTACCGCTACGTCGTGCAGACGTTGCAGGATCGCGGCGCTTCGGACGTACTGTTCGACATGAACAGCCGTTACGACGTGCCGGGCTACGGCTACCAGATCGCTATGGGCGAGACGGCGCTGGCCGAGTCTTGGCAGAGCCGCGATTACCTGTCGCACAACCACTGCATGCTCGGCCATCTCTACTCGTGGCTGTTCAGCGGCATCGGAGGCATCTCGCAGGAATCCGGCTCGACGGCCTACAAGCGGATCGTGATCGATCCCCAGATCGTAGGCGATCTGCGCGATGCCCGCGTATCGTTCCGTTCGCCTTACGGACTGATCCGCAGCGAGTGGAAGGATGCGCCGGACGAGTTCGTGCAGACGATCGAAATACCCGCCAACGCTACGGCCCGTATTTGCCTGCCCGCGACCGATCCGGCGAAAGTCACCGAGAGCGGCAAGCCCGTATCGGGCCGCAAGGATATGGCCGTCGAAAGCGGAACGGACGGACGTATCGAGCTGCATGTCGGCTCGGGCGTCTACCGGATCGCCGTCGAGAAATAGCCGGACCGGGCGTGCGGGCCCGTTCCGGAGGAGAATCTGCGTAACGTGTCCGCCGACGCTTCGTAAGAAAAGTCCGCATGACCGCGAGACAAAGCCGATATCGGGGAATCCCTCACAGGATTCCCCGATATTATCGTTTTTCACCCTTCCCCTTGACGAAAGGCATGTCGTACAGACCGGTTTTCGTTGCGAGATTCCTTTCGTTCCAGAACTCGGGACGGGCGATCTCCTCGGCGTTTATTCCGGAAATTACGGGTCGACTTACTGGACCGCTTGCTGTTCGAGGTAGGCGTCGTACATGTCGAGTATCCACGCGTCGTCCTCCTTAGCCTCCTTCTTACGGACTTTTCCTTCGGGGCCTTTGAACCATTTCTTGCAGAACTCATGCAGCCCGGGATGCAGCTTGTCCATCAACATCGTGTTCACCAGCATATAGGTGTAAACTACCTTATCGGGATCGTCGTGGAACCGGACGCCGTGAACGGTTTTCAATATCCGGCGGTTGATATTGCCCACCCGTTCCGTTGTCCAGATCTTCCACCAGTAGGTCGTAGCGTTCTTCCCGACTTTGTCCAGACAAACCAGCCGTCGGATCGTATTATAGCGATTACCGATGGAGGGCGAAGCGATGTCGAGCGCATCCCAATGGATCCCGTCGGGATTTTCCTCGGTTTTTTCCGCATAGTCGATGCATGTTACCTCGTCGGCCGTATACTTGACCGACTCTTTGTCATCGGGCGTTTTGGTGATTTTGAACGAATAGTTCTCTTTTTTCAGAAGAGCGCCATCGGCGTGCCAGCCGCTTTTGAGGTATCCTTCGACTTTCTCGCCGGATTTGAGCGTAACGATCACGCGGCGGAACTCCTGATCCTCGGGTTTCTTCGCCTCCGCCCGAAAAACGGCGCCGAAGGCAATGAACGCGGTCACTACGAAAAGAATCGTTCGTTTCATACATCGATTGTTTTTAAGGTTATCGTTTCGTCGGATTGTAGTCTTGCAACATCAGCACGGTCTTGCTACGGCTGGCATTCGAATGCCGGATACGCTCCGCCAGTGCGGGATCGTCGTCGACATAGCGGGCGACACGCTCGCGAAAGGCGTCCTTCGAGTTACGGTTGGCGCCGCCCACGTCCCGGAATCCGTTCCCGCCGTGCTTTTGCAGGAAGTATGCCGTGCGGGACTGACTGAAAGTCCGCTGTTTTTGCCATATCTGGATACCTCCGTCGGTGTCGATGCCGTAACCTTTCTTCGACCAGACGCAAACCCTGATATAGGGCGTTTCAAGATAAACCCACATCCAGCCCGGATCGGCGGCGGGGATGAATTTGCGAAGATATTCCGGCGTTTTCGGATGCCAGCAGACGACCGAATCGACCGAATCGGCCCGGAAGACCTCTTTCGTCTTCGTCCTGCGGAAAGCGTCACGGAACAGTTTCAGCGGACCCGATTTCTTCGGCAGCTTTATCCGGTCGTTGCCCGTGCATTCGACGACCGTGCCGTTCTTGAGGTAGATGCGTCCTTCGACAAGCGAGGCCGCAGGGGCTGCAAATGCCGTCGCTGCACATAGCAGCGCCAGCAGGACCGTTCTTTTCATCCGTTCATTACGTTGTTTTTCAGACAGATTTTAAGGAGAAATCGCTGTAAATATAATACATAATGACGTTTTAAACGTTGGTTAAAAACTATAACGGGCAGGAGAGGATAACGAGTTTTGCAAAAAGCAAACAGCCTATTTATAAACAACTGATAATAAAAACAGTACATGTAAAAAGAGGATATTTATGGAAAATATTATAGAAAAAACCGCATAAACCAACGCAAATTCGGTATAGGGAGAGAATACTTCTTCGGGGCAGGACGGTTTCTCTGTCCGACCGGTACACGGTCCGCATACGTTCCGGAGCTTTGCGCCCGCCGTTTTCGTTCCGTTCGCTCCGGTCATAAAAGACGGGCGGCTCCCCGAAAACACGGAGCCGCCCGTTCGGCCGAATCGACCGGAAAGGTTAGTCGTCCTTATCCGTATCGGCGTATGCCTTGAGCAACTTTTCCTGCACGTCGGAAGGCACCTGTTCGTACGAGGCGAATTTCATCGAATAGGTCGCGCGGCCGTTGGTCAGCGAGCTGAGCGTCGTCGAGTAGCGGTACATCTCCGCGAGCGGAACGCGGGCCACCAGCCGCTCGAATCCCTTGTCGCTGCTCATGCCCTCGATCATGGCCCGGCGATTCTGCAGGTCGCTCATCACGTCGCCCATGCGGTCCGAAGGCACGAGTACCTCGACCGAGTAGATCGGCTCCATGATTTTCGGCCCGGCCTTCTTGAAGGCTTCCTTGAATGCGTTGCGGCCCGCCAGCTTGAACGACAGCTCGTTCGAGTCGACCGGATGCATCTTGCCGTCGTAGACGACCACGCGGATGTCGCGGGCATAGGAGCCCGTGAGCGGTCCCTCCTCCATTTTCTCCATGATTCCTTTCAGAATCGCGGGCAGGAAGCGGGCGTCGATCGCTCCGCCGACGATCGCGCTGTAGAACATCAGCTTGCCGCCCCACGGCAGATCGACCTCTTCTTTGCTCTTGATGTTGAGCACCAGCTCGCGGCCGTCGATCTTGTAGCGGCTCGGCTCGGGCATGCCCTCGACATAGGGCTCGATCACGAGCCATACCTCGCCGAACTGGCCTGCGCCGCCCGATTGTTTCTTGTGCCGGTAGTCGGCCGCAGCCACTTTCGTGATCGTCTCCCGGTAAGGGATTTTCGGAGCGAAAAATTCGACCTCCATCTTATTCTGGTTCGCGAGCTGCCACTTCAGGATATTCAGATGATGCTCTCCCTGTCCCTGCACGATCGTCTGCTTGAGCTCCTTGGAGTATTCGACCAGAATCGTCGGGTCCTCGAAGTGCGCCCGGTTCAGCAGCTCGCCGAGCTTCTCGTCCTCGCCGGTCTTGAGCGGGCGCACGGCGGCCCGGTAGCGAGGTTCGGGGAATCGGATCGGCTCGATCCGGATGTCGGCGCCCGGCGAGCAGAGCGTCTGGTTCGTCTTGGTCCCTTTCAGTTTGACCGTGCAGCCGATGTCGCCCGCTTCCATTTCGGTCACTTTGACACGGTTCTTGCCCGCCACGGCGAACAGTTGCGATATTTTTTCCTTGTTGCCCGTCTTCGAGTTGACCAGCTCCATGCCTTCGGTCACCTTCCCCGACACGACGCGAAAAAACGTCATTTCGCCCAAATGCGGTTCGACGGCGCTCTTGAAGACGAACAGCGAGGTCGGAGCCGAGCTGTCGGCCGCGATCTCGCGCCCGTCCGTCGTCTTGAAAGCGGGCGCCTTGATCGGACCGGGCGCTACGTTGATGATGAATTCCATCAGCCGCTTGGCCCCTATGTCGCGCTTGCCCGAAGCGCAGAACACCGGGATCAGGTCGCGCTTGGCGAGTCCCAGCTTCAGACCCGAACGCAGCTCGTCCTGCGTCAGTACGCCCTTGTCGAAATAGAGCTCCATCAGCGCCTCGTCGTTCTCGGCGGCCGCCTCGGTCAGGATGCGGTTCAGCTCGGCGGCCCGTTCCATTTCCGACTCGGGGATTTCGAGCTCCTCGCGTACGCCGGTATCGCCCTTGAAACGATACATTTTCATCAGCAGCACGTCGACGAAGGCGTCGAAGCCGGGCCCCGGATTGACCGGATACTGCACGACGACCGGCGTGACCTGCGAGGCCGCCTTCAACGAATCGAGCGTTCCCTCCCACGACGCTTTTTCATGGTCGAGCTGGTTGATGACCGCGATGATCGGCTTCTCGTGCCGCCGGGCATAGCGCGCCTGAATTTCCGTTCCGACCTCGAACCCGTTCTGGGCGTTGAGGAGCATCACGCCCACGTCGGCCACCCGGAACGCCGAGAACAGTCCGCCGCAGAAGTCGTCCGAGCCCGGCGTGTCGATGATGTTCAGCTTGCGCCCCATGTACTCGGCGAACAGGATCGTCGGATAGATCGAGCGTTTATAAAGGTGCTCCACGTCGGTGTAATCCGAGAGCGTGTTGTCGTTTTCGACGCTTCCGCGCCGGTCGATCACCCCTCCGTCGAAAGCCATCGCCTCGGCCAGCGTGGTCTTGCCAGAGCCCGAGGCGCCGAGCAGGACCACGTTCTTGATGTCGTGTGTCGTGTACGTCTTCATAATTCGATAAGCTGTTTTAGGTTGAACTTTTTAAGATTTCAGGCAGTACAAGGTGCTTTAAATTTAAGAAATTAAACGCAAACCCGCAATACCCGGCCGAAGATTCGCCCGTCTGTCGCAGTTGCGCACACGGCCCGTGCGACGGGCCGGACTTCCGGCAATTGGCCGTTCGTATGAACAATCGGCGCGCGGCCGGTCTTTCCGGTACGGCCGCCCATATCCTTTTCGGCTGTCCGAAGTTCGCGGCGATGCGTTGCCGCAGTGAATAAAAAAACGTAGCTTTGCAGGAAAAGACCGAACGACAGATGAAACTCCTGCGAACGCTCGTTTTCGCCTCGGTATGGCTCGCGCTTCCGTCGTGCGCCTCGGTCGGCCGGTTCTCAGCGTCGGAGGCCGCAACGATCGGCGCGGAGCCGGGCAAAGGCGCGATGCGCGTGCTCAAAACGACCGATGGCGGCGACTCGCTTCGGCTGCGCGGCCGAAGCGGGCGGATAGGCCGCGCATGGTTCGGCGATCCGCTGTATGCCCGCTTGAAGCAACGCATGCTTTGTACGGTGATCGACCCGGCCGACCCGGGCGTCGGGATCGCAGCGCCTCAGGTAGGCGTATCGCGACGTCTCATCGCCGTGCAGCGCTTCGACCGGGAGGGCGAGCCGTTCGAGTTCTACGCCAATCCCCGCATCGTGCGGTATGCGGGCGAAACGGTCCGGAGTCCCGAAGGATGCCTGTCGATTCCCGGGAAGATCGACACGGCCGTGCGCCGGGAACGGGTCGTGCTGCGCTACCGGGACGGGCAGAGCGGAAAGCGCCGGCGGGAATACGTATCGGGATTCACGGCCGTCGTATTCCAACACGAGATCGATCATCTGAACGGTATTCTGTTCATCGACCGGACTCCGGACCGCGCGGCCGGGAACCGCCGGCATAAATCCTCGAAGCCATGAGCGTCCTGCTGATCGTACTGGCCGTACTGTGCGTTCTGGTCGGCATAGCGGGCTGTATTCTGCCGGTTCTGCCCGGCCCTCCGCTGAGCTTCGTCGCATTGCTGCTGATGCGCTGGAGCGGAGCGGCGGAGTTCGACAGCCGTTTCCTGACGATCTGGGGGCTCGCGACGCTCGCGGTCACGGTGCTCGACTACCTGCTGCCGGCTTGGCTGGCGCGTCGGTTCGGCGGCTCGAAACAGGCGGCCCGAGGCTCGCTCGTAGGGTTGATCGTCGGCATGGTATTCTTTCCGCCGGCCGGACTGATCGTCGGCGCTTTCGTCGGCGCCTTCGTCGGCGAACTGATCCATGACGGCAGCGACAAGCTCAGGGCGCTCAGGGTCGCGGTCAGTTCGTTCGCCGCCTTCATTCTCGGTACTGGGATGAAGCTGGCCGTGTCGCTCGCGATCGGATTCTACGTCATCCGCGCGCTGTTCGTCTGACATGACAGTCTGCGGCGGCATTCCGGTCGGACCGGAGAAGCTCCTTGTCACAGGGGCCGTTTGCCCGGGGCTAATACTCGAAAAAGGGGATCGTATCGATCACCGGAATGCCGAGCGCCGCGAGCTCCCGAACGGCCCGGTCGTAATAGAGACCGCTTTCGAGCACACGGTGGTCGTGGGCATCGATGCCGACGATCGCCGTGCATCCCTCGTCGGCCGCGATCCGCCAGAAATCCGGGTGCGGAACTCCGGCCACGCCGTGCGCCTCGTTGTAAGCGATCATCGAAACGTTGTACTCGAGCGGCATACGGAGCCGCGAGGCCCGGCGGCATATCTCGCGGCTGATGCGGGCGCAGTGCCCGTCGAATCGCCCGTAGCTGCGCATGAACAGGTCGGGGTGCGCCAGATAAGCGTACAAGCCGGTTTCCATGCCCCGGATCGCGCTTTCCGCATACAGATCGAGCATTTCGGCGGAACGGGTGTCCGAGCCGAAATAGGGATAGCGCTCATCGGTCCGGTAGAAATGATTCCCGAAAATGACGTAGTCGAGGCGGTACTCGCGGATCGTGTCGCGCAACCAGGGCATGTAGTCCTCGAAATACTCGCATTCCAGCCCGAGGCGCAATTCGATCCGCCCTGCATAGCGCCTCTGGAGCGAGCGGACGCTCCGCACGTAATCGGGAAGCGCGTCGAGCGGCATCCTAATCGGCGAGACGAAGTCCGAGGCATAACTCCAAGGCGTATGATCCGAAAAGCCGAGCACGCGATAGCCTCCCCGGATCGCGCTCCGCACGTACTGCTCGTCTTCTCCCGATGCGTGTCCGCAACGGGCCGTATGGGTGTGAAAGTTCGTTTTCTGCATTCCGGCCGTCAGGTCGGGCGAAGTGCCTTCCTGCAGCGACGGCAAAATTAATTTCTTTATCTTTGCCGGGCAATCCCTGCGCTGTAACTATTACGAAAAACGACCGAATGATCAAAGCTCTTTTTCTGGATATCGACGGAACGCTGGTCAGCTTCGAGACTCACCGGGTCGACGAGCCGACCCGAAACGCGCTGGCCGAGGCCCGGCGCCGGGGCCTGCTGCTCTTCATAGCCACCGGCCGCCACCGCTGCGACCTGAACAATCTGGGGGACCTCGCCTTCGACGGCTACGTGACGCTCAACGGGCAGTATTGCTACGACGCGCGGGGCGTGATCTATCGCCGCAGCATCGATCCGAACGACATCCGCACGGCGGTCGGACTGATCGAAAGGGAGCCTTTTCCGTGCCTGTTCATCGAGGAGGACCGGATGTACATCAACTGCGCCGACGACAATTTCCGGGCCGCGCAGCGACTGCTCAACTTCGGCGATCCGCCCGTCGAAAGCCCGTCCCGGGCCTTGCGTACCGATATCTTCCAGCTCATGCCGTTCATCGGCCCCGAGCGCGAGCCGTGGCTGATGGAGCGGCTGCCCCGCTGCCGGTCGACGCGGTGGAATCCCTATTTCATGGATGTCGTGCCCGAGGGCGGAAGCAAGAGCGTCGGTATCGACGCGATCTGCCGCTCGTACGGCATCGCGCCGGACGAAACGATGGCTTTCGGCGACGGCCAGAACGACATCGAGATGCTGCGCCATGCGGGCATCGGAGTCGCCATGAGCAATGCGGCCGAGGAAGTACAGGCGGCGGCCGACTACGTGACCGCGAGCGTCGACGAGGATGGAGTGGGCCGGGCGCTCCGGCATTTCGGACTGATCTGACGCCCCGGCCCCCCCGGAAATTCCGGGCGGGCCGCCGAACCGTGCACGACGGACGGAAAACGCTTCGGCCCGCGCCGCGGGAAAGCGGATTGCGATTGCCGCAACGGATGAACGGAATACTGCCGGGCGGCAACCGTCGCAACGGAAAAATCCGTACTTTTGGATCGCGACGGCCTGCCTTTGCAAAACGGGAAACACGGTTCCGCGAGCGAAGCCCGGGCATGCCGCCGCAACGACGAAAACAGCGAAACGATGTCCGACAGAAAACACGGCTGCCGCTGGAAGGTCGACGGGCAGCCGACCGAACTGGACCGCAGGGTCCTCGAAATGGCCCGTCGGGGCTGCCTCGTTCCCGGCCGGGAGCTCGTCAAGACGCCCGAGCAGATCGAGGGCATCCGCCGCAGCGGAGCGGTCAACACGGGCGTTCTCGACTGCGTGGCCGCGATGATCGGCCCGGGCGTGTCGACCGCCGAGATCGACCGGGCCGTCTACGACTACACGACCTCGCACGGAGCGATCCCGGCTCCGCTGAACTACGAAGGCTTCCCCAAAAGCGTCTGCACGTCCGTGAACGACGTGGTCTGCCACGGCATCCCGAGCGAGCGGGAGATTCTCCGCGACGGCGACATCGTCAATGTCGACGTATCGACGATTCTCGACGGATACTATTCCGACGCCTCGCGCATGTTTCTGATCGGCAACGTCTCGCCCGAGCGGCGGAGACTGGTCGAAGTGACGCGCGAATGCCTCCGCATCGGCATGGAGGCCGCCCGGCCGTTCGGCTTCGTCGGCGATATAGGCCATGCGATTCAGCGCCACGCCGAAAAGAACGGCTATTCGGTCGTCCGCGAACTGTGCGGACACGGAGTCGGGCTGGCGTTTCACGAGGAGCCGGACATAGAGCATTTCGGCCGGCGCGGCACGGGCATGGTGCTGGTGCCCGGCATGGTATTCACGATCGAACCGATGATCAACATGGGCTCGCGCAGCATCTTCATCAACGAGGCCGACGGCTGGACGGTCCTGACCGACGACGGGCTGCCTTCGGCCCAGTGGGAGCATACGTTCGTGATGACCGAAAGCGGGCCGGAAATTCTGACTTACTGAGACTCCGCCCGGCCGACTCGAGCCGAAGCGTGGCGAGTCCGACGCGAAGCGGTTTCCGCGCACCGGTTCCGCCCGCACGGGATCGCAAACATTTTTCCCTGTGTCCATAACATAGCGGGAATAACGGTTCTCGCATCTGCGAGAACCGTTATTATCGTATACGGAGCGAATAAGGGGTAGACCGGTAGTCCGCCCCGGTCGGATACAGCCGCGTACGCCGACGATCCCGCTACCTGGCACGATACAAATCCGTTCCTGAAAGACAAAGGAAAAAACGAGCCGGCCGGCAAGCATGCCGCAAGTCGCGCTGCGGACCGCCGGGCCGAGACGCGACGATCGTTTTCATCCCGGAAAGGCGCTCCCGCTGCCGCGGGGTCCCCGTGTTTCAAAACAAGGTTCGGCGCAGAACAGGGGAACCTGTCTCCCCCCGTCCGCTACCGGACCAGTTTCCATGTCCATTTCCAACGGCTCATGAGCCACACCAGCGCCGCGCTGACCGCGAAAGCGCAGCAGGCCGTCAGCACGATGCGCGCGAGCACCGGAAGCGAACCGATCGTTCCGATCAAGTCGTAACCGATCTGCACGAAAATGAAATGACACAAATAGATGCCGAAGGTCAGCGATGCCAGACGCGCGAGCCATCGGCGTGGTTTCAGCCGCAGTTTCCGCACGACGAGAAAGACCGGGAACGTCATCAGAAAGACGTTGATGCCCGTAAAGTACCAAACAATCTCGAGGTAGGCGTAGTTGCCCGGAAAGCGGCTCTGCATGGCCAGATAGCCGAATGCCGTGACCGCATAGCCGGCCGCGAACATCGGGATGCCGAGCGCGAGCGTGCGCCGCCAGCTCCATGCAGGAGGGTATTTGACCAGATAATAGGCCAGCACCAGATAGCCGGCGAATCCCGACACATAGTAGAACGTGCCGTAGGGATTCCAGTCGCAGACGCCCAAAATCCCCGGATTTCCGTAATTGCCCGCATAGCCGAGCATGGGCGCCGCCATGCCTATGTACGGAAGTACGAGCGTTGCGCCCCACAGCCACAGCGCGAACTTCAGGTCGCGGCGGGAGGCTTGTTGCAGCCAGACGCTCAGAATCGGCATGATCAGGTACAGTCCGACCAGCATGTAAAGATACCAGAGCGGCGTGGTGTCATAGTTGAAATTGAAAACGAACGTATAGAGCTTGGTCAGCGTGGCCCGCAGCGTATGATCCTCCATCACGACCTGAGGATTCGACGTCGTTCCGCCGCAGTTCAGATAAACGCAGTAGAGCGCGGGCAGCGCCAGCGACCAGAACACCAGCGGAAGTGCGATTCTCCCGATCCGCTTGCGGTAGAAAGCGGACATGCCGGTCTGCACGGGCAACAGCAGCACGCCGGTCATCATGACGAAAAGCGGCACGCAGCACCGGACCGTGCTCCCCGTGAACATGCCCGTGAGAAATGCGCTGCGGTCGGCGTCGAACTGCGCGACGAACGGGTCGCAGCAGTGCGAAAGCACGACCAGAAAGCAGGCCAGCACGCGCAGCAGGTCGATCCAGCCTAAGTGTTCCTTCGTCGTAGTCTCCATAAGTTCGGGTTAGTTGTGCTCGGGCGATAGCCGGCAGAAACCGCCGGGCGAACCGCATTCGTCCGGCGGCTTTCCGGATCCGGTTTCCCGTCGGAGCGGGAATCTTCGTCGGCCGGCCTTCATGCAAATATAGGATTTTTTCCCTGACGGGCAAGAGCGGCGGGATCAGCTCTTCCGAAAGGTCCGATCCGCCGGACGAGCTGCGGACATGAACCATGCGCGGCGTTCCGGTTTTCTGACCGCTATGTGAAACGTTTTTTACCTTACGGGTTGCCGAATCCGATCATTCTTGCTATTTTTATTCCCGCAACCGCATGCGTTCCCCGCGTGCGGAGCAAGCGCCCCTCGTGCTCGTCCGGACCCGTCGGAATGGCCCGGCGAAGCCGGAGGGGCCCGAACCCGTAAAACGAAAGCTATGAAAACGACTATTTGCGCCGCTGCGCTCGCCCTGCTGCTCGGCACGGTCTGCTACGGGCAGAAACGGATGTCGCAGCCTGCCGCTGCAAGCGGAGCGTCCTGCCAGTCGGTGTACAACGTCCGCGACTTCGGCGCCAAGGGCGACGGCAGGTCGGACGACACGAAAGCGATTCAGTCGGCGCTCGACCATGCGATCGATCACGGCGGCGGTACGGTCTACTTCCCCAACGGCCGCTACCGTCTGGCCACGATGCAAGAGAACTATCGGGTCAAGGCGCACCTGATCGTCAAGCCCAAGAAAAGCCCGGGCAAGCGGGATTACGTGATGATCCGCCTGCGGGGCGAAACCTGCGTCGTCACGCCCTGTTCGTACGCCAACCATACGGGCGAAGACCGTTCGGAGGTGTGGGACAACGGGACGGTGCTGTTCTCCGACGTGCTGGGAGAACCTCAGACCGATCCGGCGGCCACGCCCGCCTGCATTCTGGCGGCCGGAACGGGATCGAACCTGTACAGCCTCAACCAGGCCGTGATCCGCATCGAGGATCTGGCCTTTCAGGCGAAGGCCGAGGAAGGAAAATACCCCTATCTGTCGGGTATCAACATGGCTTACGCGGCTACCGTGTACACCGATAACGTACTGATTTACTCGTCGGTCCGCAACACCGCCCTGACGGCTCCGTCGAAAGACGGTCATTATTCGGCCGGCTTCATCGGTCCCCGGCTGTGGTGCAACCCCGAGCAAGGACTGAGGAACGTATACGTCAAGAGCGCGTTCCGTTACGGATTCGTCTTCTCGGAGCACATGAACGGCAACGACCTGTCGGCATGGGACTGCGAGAATGCCTTTGTCTTTTCCAAGATGGATCACTCCTGCTGGTTCGGCCGCATCCACGCCCAGAATTGCAAGAACATCCTGACGTCGCTTGACACGGATTTCGCGGGCCACACGCGCGGGGCCTCTTTCTTCCGCATCGAGCAGGTCGGCATCGAGGTGAACAGCGGACAAGTGCCTTACGACTTCAACTACGAGTATTTCGTGCTCGATCCCGACAACCTGCTCTACGGATCGTTCGAGTACCATATCGTCCGGTCGAACGTCGGAGCCGACAACTCCTGCTTCCGGGCCGAGGGCGGAGCCAACCTCCGGGCGACCGCCACGTTCTGACGGAGAACGGTAAAGTATCCTGATCCCTGCTTCCCCGCGGGCCGGTACGCTTCGGCAAGTCCCCGGAAGCGTTTCCCGCTCCGAAGAAATTCGTTCGCAACGAACGGCATGAAGGGCCCCGCATCAAGAACGCAGACTGACAAGCGCTTTCAGAGCTACCGAAATGAACATAGAAGAATTCAGGACATACTGCCTCTCTTTCCCGGGCGCATGCGACAAGATGCCGTTCGACAAAGCGGCCTCGGAGTACGACCGGGAACTGCTCGTGTTCTGCGTGCGGGACAAATGGTTCTGTTTCGTCCATATCCGCGAGTTCGATTTCTGCTGTCTGAAGTGCGACCCGGACGAGGCGATCGATCTGCGGGACCGCTACGAGGGTATAGAGCCCGGCTACCATATGAACAAACGGCATTGGATCAACGTCCGTTTCGACCGGGATGTTCCCGACAGCGAAATCAGAAGGCTCGTCCGACGATCGTATGAGCTCGTGGCCGGTCGTTCGGACCGAAAACGGTAAGCGACTGCAGCCGGCCGAGTCGGAGGGAGAACGGGACGAAGCCCGCTCGGCCGTTTGCCGGAGACGACGGAGTTCCCGACGGACGATCGCGCGAGCCGAGGCAATTGCCGCTTTGCAGGTAAAACGTTTGTCGGACGGGCTGTGAAACGGCCGAAAGGAAATCGGCAGAACTTTCGTTGCGAATGATTCTTTCCGTTCGGCCGGAGCGACGATCTGCGGTTTCGGAACGCGCTTCCCCAAAAATCGTAGAATCGTATTTCGCCATTTCGATGATACGGGTTCTATGATCCGTAAAACGGATACAAGCGTTATGCCTGTCCCCGCTATTTTTGCAAGAGGAATCGCGGGTGACGAAGGAATGAAATATATTTTTGTATTTAGAATTAAACAGACGAGGCATGTTGCGAAAAATCAGAATAACGCTCGCCGTCCTTTGTTTCGTGCCGGTCACGCTGCTGTTTCTCGATTTCACGGGAACGATCCATGCATGGTTCGGCTGGCTGGCCAAGATTCAGTTCCTGCCTGCGGTACTGGCCCTGAATCTCGGCGTCGTGGCGGCGCTCGTATTGCTCACGCTGCTGCTGGGACGCGTTTATTGTTCGGTCGTTTGTCCGTTGGGCGTGATGCAGGACGTGTTCGGCCGGCTGGGAAGACGGCGCCGGAAAAACCGCTATTCCCATTCGCCGGCGTTGTCGTGGCTGCGCTATACGGTGCTTTCGCTGTTCGTCGTAGCGCTCGCGGCGGGCGTAGGCTCCGTCGTGGCGCTGTTGGACCCGTACGGAGCTTACGGGCGTATCGCTTCGAATCTTTTCGCGCCGCTTTGGCAGTGGGGCAACAACCTGCTGGCCGGCTTCGCCGAAAGGGCCGGCAGCTACGCTTTCTACCGGACGGATGTCTGGATCAAGAGCCTGCCGACCTTTGCGATCGCTGTCGCCATGTTCGCGGCGCTGGCCGTTCTGTCGTGGCGGAACGGTCGTACCTACTGCAACACGATTTGCCCGGTAGGTACGGTGCTCGGGTTCCTTTCCCGCTTTTCGCTGCTGCGGCCGGTCATCGACGTTACGAAATGCAACGGTTGCGGACAATGCGCCCGCCGGTGCAAGGCGGCATGTATCGACAGCCGGGAGCATAAGATCGATTATTCGCGCTGTGTCGCCTGCATGGATTGCATCGATCAATGCCGGCGCGGAGCGATCCGGTACAAGCGCCGTCGGAGTACGGCCGTACCGGTCTCGGACGGCGGCAGGGAGGCCGATCCCGCCCGAAGGCGCTTTCTGACCGGTCTGAGTCTGTTCGCCGCGGCATCCGTGGCGAGGGCGCAGGAGAAAAAAGTGGACGGCGGCCTGGCCGTCATCGCGGACAAGAAGATTCCGAACCGCGCCACCCCGATCGTGCCTCCCGGCGCGCAGAGCCTCCGTCACATGACCGCGCGCTGCACGGGCTGCCAGCTTTGCGTGTCGGTGTGTCCTTCGGGCGTGCTGCGCCCTTCGACCGCGCTGACGACGTTCATGCAGCCCGTGGCCTCGTACGAGCTCGGCTACTGCCGGCCCGAATGTACGAAATGTTCGGAAGTATGTCCGACGGGCGCGATTCTGAAAATCACGGCGGCAGACAAGTCGGCCATCCAGATAGGTCATGCCGTATGGGTCAGGGAAAACTGCGTTCCGCTGACGGACGGCGTGAAATGCGGCAACTGCGCTCGCCATTGTCCGACGGGCGCGATCGTCATGGTAGCTTCCGATCCCGCTATGCCGGATTCGCCCGAAATTCCCGTCGTGAACGTCGAGCGCTGCATCGGCTGCGGAGCTTGCGAAAACCTTTGTCCGGCACGCCCTTTCAGCGCCATTTACGTCGAGGGGCATGCGAGACACCGTATCGTATAATCTGTCAAGGCGACTTTCTATGGGAGCACGAGATAAGGAAATGAACCGCCGCGATTTTCTGAAAATCGTGGGAATCAGCGCGGCCGCGACTACGGCCGCTTGGGCCGGCTGCAGCCCGGAGAATAACCCGGTGTCGGTCGGTCGGGCGGCCCGGACGGCCATTCCGACCGACCGGATGACTTACCGTACCAACGACAAAAAGGGCGATCGCGTGTCGCTGCTCGGCTACGGGTGTATGCGCTGGCCGACTCTCCCTTCGCCCGACGGCCGGGGGAACGTGATCGACCAGGATGCGGTCAACGAGCTGGTGGACTATGCCATAGCTCACGGAGTGAACTATTTCGATACGTCGCCCGTGTACGTGCAAGGCTGGTCGGAAAAATCGACCGGGATCGCCCTGAAGCGTCATCCCCGCGAAAAATTCCTGATCGCCACCAAGCTGTCTAACTTCGCCAACCATACCCGCGAGAACTCGATAGCCATGTATCGGAAGTCCTTCGAGGACCTGCAGGTGGACTATATCGACTACTATCTGCTGCATTCGATCGGCAACGGCGGAATCGACACGTTCCGCGCCCGCTATATCGACAACGGGATGCTGGACTTTCTGCTCGGAGAGCGGGAAGCGGGCCGTATCCGCAATCTGGGATTTTCTTTCCACGGAACGGTGGACGTCTTCGACGAGGTGCTGGCGATGGACGAGCGGGCGCATTGGGATTTCGTGCAGATTCAGCTCAATTACGTGGACTGGAAGCATGCGTCGGGAAACAACGTCGATGCCGAATATCTGTACGGGGAGCTGGCGAAGCGCGGCATTCAGGCGATCATCATGGAACCGCTGCTCGGCGGACGGCTCTCGAACGTGCCCGATCACATCGCCGCGCATCTCAAGCAGCGCCGGCCCGAAGCGAGCGTCGCCTCGTGGGCGTTCCGCTTCGCCGGCTCGCCGGAAAAGGTACTGACTGTGCTGAGCGGCATGACCTATCTGGAGCATCTGCAGGACAACCTGCGCACCTATTCGCCGCTCGAACCGCTTACCGACGAAGACAGGGAGTTTCTCGAGCAGACCGCGCAACTGCTGCTGCGTTACCCGACCGTTCCCTGCAACGATTGCCAATACTGCATGCCGTGTCCCTACGGATTGGACATTCCGGGCATTCTGCTGCATTATAACCGGTGCGTCAACGAAGGGAACGTACCTTCCTCGTCGCAGGACGACAACTACCGCCGGGCGCGGCGGGCGTTCCTCGTAGGCTATGACCGTTCGGTTCCCCGGCTGCGTCAGGCGAGCCACTGCATCGGATGCGGACAATGCATTCCCCATTGCCCTCAGAGCATCGATATCCCGAAAGAGCTGCACCGCATCGACCGGTTCGTGGAAGACCTCAAGCAGGGGCGCGAATTTTAGGAAGACGCGCGATTCTCCTCGGGGCGCGGAGCGCGTATTCAGGGAGCGCGGGTTTTCAGAGCCCGTTCCGGATGGCGGATTGCGGCCCGACCCATATCCATCGTCGCGCCGACGCCGACTCGGGTATCGGCGCGATCTTCCGCATGTCCGTCAGAACTCCCTGCCGTCGAACCGCGCGCCGGACGAAACCCGTCCCGTATGTTCCTTGCCGCCTGCGGCATTGAACGAATAGCTCAGCGACAGAACGACATTGGGGTACTTGGGCCTGATACGGGTCGACGAAACGAGCGAAGGAGTCGTGCGGCGGTTCTCGTAACGTGCGGTGCGGAATACGTCGTGCACGACCAGCGCGGCCGAAATGCGGTTCTTACAGAATTGCTGGCGCAGGGCCAAATCGAAATAGCAATAGGCCTTTTCCCGACCTTGCGTCAGTACCGTAGGGCCGACGGCATTGGCATCGAACTGTACTCGGGTCGCGGGTCCGAGCGTGAATTGGTTGATCAGTCCCAGCGCGTAGCTCGTGTTGGAAGCGTCCTCGCACCCCTCGTAACGGCTGACGAACTTATATCCGAAAAAACTTCCGTTGACGGTCATGTCCCACCAGCGGGCGACTTTCACGCGTGCGTCGAGCTCCACGCCGCCCGAGCGGTCGCAACCCGCATTTATCAGCGAATCGAGCGTCACGCCGGGCTCGTAGGCCACGCGGATGCGGTCGATCACGCCCGTTCGCGACCGGAAGAATCCGGTGACCGCGATGCTGCCGCCTTTCCCCGTGCTTTTCCGGTATCCCGCCTCGACGGAATGAATGTACTCGGGCCGGATGTCGGGATTTCCGATCTGCTTGGTGTAGTAATCCTCGTAGGTGATATAGGGTTCGAGCTGCCAGATTCCCGGCCGGTTCGTCCGGTAGGAGTAACCGACGGAGAACGTGTTGCCGTGCGGAGCCTCGTACGATGCGTGGAGGGAAGGAAACAGCTCCAGACGCGAAATGTCGCGGTCGGCTCCGGCCACCGATATGGCGAGCTCGTCGAGCGTATTGTCGGCCCTGAGTCCCGCGTCGAACGCTACCGGACCGATCCGGTCGTTCAGCATGGCATAGAGCGAATGGATCTGGCGGCGGTAGAAGAACGGGGCGTACAGGTCGTCCTGCCACTGGAAATCCTGCGCGGCGCGGTCCCAATACGTGATGTTGTAGTCGCCGTGCTCGCTGTAGGACGTGTACTGGTAGCCTATTTCCAGTTTCCCTTGCTCGCGGTAGTTCATCTCGTAGACCGCGCTCCCGTCGAAATCCCAGTGATGCTCCTTTTCGTAGCCGCGCGTACCTTCGTAGCGCGCTCCCGTCGTGTCGAACATGTTGCTTTCGGTGTATTCCAGCGCATACCAGTCGTACCGCAGCCGTCCCGTTATCGAGATCCGGTCGCCCCGCTCGTTCAGCCGGAAAGAGTAATCGGCCAGCAACTGCGCGAGCTGCTTCTCGTTGGAGTAGCGGTCATGGCTGTCGTAGAAAGCGTCGTTTATCACATTGGTCCCCTGCATGCGATGCTCGTAGTAGCCCATGTCGCCGCCCCGGGCGTTCTTGGTGTCGCCGCCTTGGAATTCCAGCGACAGTCTGTGGCGGCGTGAGCCGTACTCCCAACCGAATCGTCCGATATAGGAGGCGTTGTTGCTATGACGGGTTCCGTCGGCGTCGGACGTCGTCGTGTAATCGTCCACGATCGTGGTTTTCTGCTGGCCGAAATCGCTTTTCCCGCGGATTTCGGCCCCGGTTCCGCCCACGTACCATCGGTGAGGTCCTTTGCGGTACGCCAGCAGCACGTCTCCGTTCCACGCCCCCAGCGTGCTTCCGGCCATGCCGACGGCTCCGCTCAGTCCCTCTCCCGTCTGACGCTTGGTGACTATGTTGATGATGCCCGCGTCGCCGTCCGTTTTGTAGCGTGCCGAGGGAGTCGTAATGATCTCGATGTCCGCAACGGTCGAGGCGGGAATCTGTTCCAGAGCCCGGGTTCCTTCCTGCACGGCGGGTTTGCCGTCCACATAGACGAGAAAGCCCGTACTGCCTCTGAACGACACTTCTCCGTCGGCGTCCACCCGGACCGAGGGAGTAGAGCCGAGAATGTCGGCCGCCGTTCCTCCCGCCGCCGACAGGGACGCGGAGCCGCTGATCCTCTGCCGGTCCAGCTTATAGACGATCCGGCCTCGGGAACCTGTGACGGCAATGCCTTCGAGCCGGTTTTCCTCGGGCACGAGCGAGACGGTCCCCATGTCGATCGGACGGCCGCTGCGGAAAGCGATCGTGTCGCTCGTGTAGGACCGGTAGCCCAACAGCATGATTTTCAGTAAAAAATCGCCATTCTCCACTTCATCGATACGGAATTCCCCGCCACTGACGATCGTTCTGGCTACCGTCCGATTGCTCGTGTCGACGATCACGACGTCCGCGAAGTCGATGTCCGCTCCCGTCGAGGCGTCCGTCACGCGTCCTTTTACGGCAGGGAGAGAGTCCTGACCGTGAGCGGCCGGCACGCCTGCGACCGCGACGGCCAGAAGAATAAGGAGCTTCATCATGGCTGGCTCGGAATAGAAAAGGTTTCTTTCGTTTCGGGTCTTCCGCCGCTGTCTCCGGAGCCTGCGGCTGCAAGCGCCGGAAACGGAGCGTCGCGGTTTGACCGCCTAATTTATGACGTAAAGCTATAAATCGCAAGTTTTGCCTGACGAATCGCGCTTTATTCCGCGAGAATCGCGACCGCATGGCTGAAAAATCGCTTCTCGCGCATCGATCGCCCGCAACGGGAAAAAGCCGCGACCGACCGGTTGCCGTCCGGACAGGAGTTCTGAAACATGGGAAATTTCAAAGCAGACAAGGGCAAAGCGTTCACGCTCCACGAGGCGGGCTCTACTCATTTATTTGCCAGCGAGGTTTTTCCAAGACCGCAGAAGCCAATAATCGGCTCAGTCCGCGTTTCTATGCCCGTACACGAAACATATCCGACCGAAAAACCGGCCGGACCGAAGGTGATCCCGCAAAGTCGGGTCCGGAACCGGAACGGCCTGCCGCTGCGCGGAAATTCGGGAATCGTACCTTGAAACCGCCCTGACGCATAGAAGTCGTTTTGGCAACCGTCGGTCAGGCATCAATAAAATACTCTCCTGTTAAGTCCTAAGTACTAACTATCATCCTTATACTTGCAAATATATTCGGATGATATACAAGTCGATACATTCAAAAGCAAACGAAAACGCCATGTTTCGCCTATGTTGCATCCGTAAAAAACAAGCGCTCAACTCGTTAAAAGTTAAGCGCTTGAAATTTATTTCGTTGACCCACCTGGACTCGAACCAAGAAAGGCAGAACCAGAATCTGCAGTGTTACCATTACACCATGGGTCAATATTTACGGCACAAATGTAATCAAAAAAATTTTTTCGACGAAGAAGTTGCGACAAAATTTTTCAAATAAAACGGCTCGAAATAGGCAACATCTTCGAACTTCTTGATTTTCAAAGCCTCTGTCGCCGGCTTTACCAGACCGCGAGCCGAGGGCGTCACATCGACATAATGCACTCCCGGCTCGGTGAAGAGCATTTTGCTCTTGGCCGCGCCGTTGCCGAACAGCACCAGCCGCCCTTGCGCCCGTTCGGCAGCGAAGCTTTCGGCCGTCAGAACGTGAGCCTCCACTTCGGACAACGGCCGGGCCTGCGCGTCGAACAACTGACAGTAGACCTCCATGCGTCTCGCGTCGATCATCGGCAGCAACTTGGCGTCTTCCAGCGATTCCAAATCGAGTATGCCGGCCTCGAAATCCTCCAGCGCGACCTGTACGAGGGCTTCCAGACTGTTTACGGCGATCAACGGCTTTCCGGTCGCATAGCAAATCCCTTTGGCCAGCGATACGGCGATCCGCAGTCCGGTGTAGGAGCCGGGACCCTTGCCGACGGCCACGGCATCCAGTTCGTCGGCATCGAGATCGTTTTCCCGAAGGATTTCCTCCACGTATACGGCCAGATTCTGGGCATGATGCTTCCCCTCGAGATTTTCGCGCAGCGAAAGGAGCCTGCCGTTTTTCGCCAAGGCTACGGAACCGATGTCGGTGCCGGCCTCGATACATAAGATAAGCGACATGGTACGACGATTTGATTCTGCAAAGTAAGCGAAAAAATATCAAATCCGATCTCCTCTTGTTATCGTACCGCCCGCCGGGTGCGCAACGGTACGTTCGTTTCGATACGAGGCCGAAAACAAAGGCTTTCTGCCAAAAATTCCGGCAACCCGGCAGGCCCATGGCTCGCCCGACCGCATGGCAGGCGGCAACGGGAAAGCATGCCGAACGCGCCCGGCCGAAACACGATCGGGAAACGATCGGTTCCGGGAGACGGAAGGCAAACAGGAAACCCAAAGTCTCCCGTAGACGCTCGGGAAACAAACTTACGGCGTACAACCGCCTTGTATGGCCGTAAGGTCATATTCGTCCGAAGAATCCGGATCGCCCGAAAGCCGCTCCCGGCTTATCGGCGGAGCATCCAGCGCATGAAGGCCCAGCCTCCGAGGATCTGGAGCGACATGCCCGGCAGTCCGATACGGAAATCCTGCAAGGCTGCGCGAAGCGATCCGGTCATCGCCCATTCGCCGAGAGTGCCGATCGCCTGATAACCGAGCACCACAGCCGCAAGCAGCGGCAGCGACACGCGACGGCAACGCGCAGCAGTCAGTCCCGCGGCGACGGCCAGCAGCGACGATTTGAACAGAATAGGGGGCAAAGTATCGGCGGCGGGCATGCCGAACAGCGCCGAATTGATCAAAGGCGAGGCAACGGCCGTCAGCATGCCGGCGCGCCAACCGTACTTGTAAGCGGCTATCAGCGTGAAGAAATAGATAGGGAGCCACCGTACGCCGCCCTGCGGAACGAGATGGCACAATTGCGGCAGCAGGACGTTTCCCGCCACGAACAGAGCCGCGATCCAGTAAGTTTTCGCCTGGTCGTACCCCAGCGAATGAAGTTTTACGGTCGTTGCTTGCATATCGATTTTTTTATCGGTTATTCATCGCATTCATAAAATCGCGTATCTGCGCCACGCATTCCTCCGGGGTACGCAAATCGCGGCAACGGGTCTCCAGCGGGCACCAGCCCGTCCCGCTGCGGTTGATCACATGCGGGACCTCTTCGGCGTAACCGACCTTCACTCCGCTGCCGGCCAGAAGGTCCAGAGCGGGCCGGCTGATGACATCGGCATGCAGCTCGCTCACTCCCGCGACGATCATCAGAGCCGCAGCCGCCTTGCCTACGACCTTATCGGCGACGGAGGCCCCGCGCAGAAACCCGGGGTCCTCGCCCGACAGGGCATACAGGTCCGACACTCCCCGTCCCGAGAAGGTACGGATTTCGCCGTGAGCGACCACCAGCGAGTAATTCCCCTCATGCAACAATCGAATCAGTTTTTCCATAATCCGTATGCTATATTTCCTTAATCCGAAACCGGCCGGGCGACACACGGCTCCGCCTGTTTTCCCGCATAGGGCGAAGATCGGAACGGGCGGCGATACGGCGGCGATGCGGTTTCCGGCGCGCCGGAAGCCCCGCGTACGGGACTCGCACGGCCGTCCGGTCCCGCGAAATCCGCTATTCCCGCCGTCCGATGCCTCGCAATTTTCCTCCGGCTCCGAAATCTCAGTCCAGCTCGACCAGTTCGTATCGCTGGCTTCCCATTCCGAGCCGCTCGGCATAGTCCAACGTATGCATGCCGTTGCGCGAGTCGATCCGCTCGATCAGATGCACCTTGCCGTGATCTTCCGAAGCACGGACCCTGTCGACGCAGGCACGGTCGAGGGCTACGGGGTCGAGCGAAGCGAGAATGCCCAGATCGCCCATTTTCGGCTCCTCGGGCGCCGCCACGCAATCGCAGTCCACCGAAAGATTATTCGCCACGCTGATATAAAGAATCCTGTCGCCGCAGTAATCCGCGACCGCCTTGGCAGCCTCGGCCATCGATTCCAGAAAATCGTCCTGCGGAGGAAGGTTTTCCCATACCTCGGACCGATCCCGGGTTTTACCCGCGGAATGTATCCACGCCTTGCCCGCCGACGAAGCGATGCCGATGGAAATATTCTTGATCGCGCCGCCGAATCCGCCCATCGGATGCCCCTTGAAATGGGACAGAACGACCGTAAAGTCGTAGTCGGAATAGTGCGACCCGACGAAATCCTCCTTCAGGTGTCTGCCTCCCTTCACCGGCAGCGCCACTTCCCCGTCGGCATCCATGATGTCCACTTCCGCGATCGCCGTGAAACCGTGATCCTCGGCCGCTTTCAGGTGGGACTCCGTATCGGACCGCCCGCCGCCGTACGCGGTGTTGCACTCTACGATCGTTCCCCCGACCCGCCGCACCAGATCTCCGATCAGCGCCGGACTCAGGTAATTATTGTTGCCGGGCTCGCCCGTCGAAAGCTTGACGGCGACCTTGCCTGCCGCCTCGCGGCCCAGCGCCTCGTAAATCTTCACGAGATTCTCGGACGAAATCTCCTTGAACATATAAACCTTGGGCAGCTTTTCCGAGCCCTTCTCCCGAGCGCTGCCGGACCCCGTCGCCGCCAGTGCCGCCGTCATTACCGACATAACCATACGAACAATCTTTTTCATCTCTCGTTCCTCCTCCCGGCAAGCCGCCGGACGAACGTACCGTCGTCGTCCGGCTTTCCCGGGCATGATACAAAGTTACGGAAGAATTTCTTTTTGACAGCGGACAAAACGCAGAATTACCTCTCCCGACAACGGATTGTCACGCAATTCCGGTCATCGTCCGCGTCCCGTGACTACGACCCGCATGCAGTCTGTATTTCAACCTCGGCTCCGGAACCGTCGGCAGGATCGGACGGCTCCCGACGCCCGCCCGCACCGATCCCGATCCGGCCATTCCGGACACATTCCGGGTCAATCGGAGCACGGCCGGCAAGGGCGGAACGGCTATTTTTGTCATAATCGCGCGGCAGACACGGACTCCGGACACGGCCGGCACGCGCACGGAACCGCCCCGGCCGGCAGCCATTCGGCCGACAAAGCGCCCAAGTCATTTTATAATGAAACTGACAATCAATCCGAAATACGCCCGGCTGCGAGGCTTCACGGAGTCCTTGCCCCGCATATTTCCGACCTCGACCGGAGGAAAGACCCTGTACGAAGGCAGGAACATCGTCAAGCTTTACACGCAAAACGGCCAGAGGATAACGGTCAAGAGCTACGGGCACCTGACTCTGTTCAACAGGCTGATATACGGAAGCCTGCGCAAAAGCAAGGCCGAGCGGGCATTCCGCCATGCCATACGGCTGCAATGCCTCGGAATCGACACGCCCGAAGCCATCGCCTCGCTCGAGATCCGCCGTTTCGGCATGCTCCGCGACAACTATTTCGTCTCCGCCTATACGGACTACCTGCCGGTCTCGGACATAACGGCCTCCTTTCCGCAAAACCCCGACTCGCAAAACATGCTGGACCAGCTGGTCGGGTTCCTCGTCGAACTGCACCGGACCGGCGTATATCATCGGGATCTGCATATCGGCAATATTCTGTATCGATGCGACACCAGGGGAAACTGCCGCTTTCAGCTCATCGACACGAACCGGATGACGTTCCATCGCCGGCTGTCTCAGCGGCGTCGGATCGAGAACCTGCGCCGGCTGGCCTGCGAAACGGACGCCTATCTTTATATTCTGAAGCGGTACGCCGAGGCGACCGGAGCGGACACGCACTCGTTTCAGCTCAGAGGGGTGTTGCTGCGTCTGTTTCTCGAGGCATGGCACCACCTGCGGCACAAAATCAAAATGGCATTTCGCGCGATCCGCCCGGGCGGAAGGACGGATTCCGCCATAGCGGAAAGATAGAAATCCTCCCGAGCGGCGGAGCGGCAGCGGCCGGCACGCGGCGCAGCGCGCGGATGACATTGTACCGATAAGCCATGCAGGCCAGCGCGAAATAGACGGCGCACTGAACCCACAGCGTCACGTACTCGGCGCGGATGTCGGCCATCGAGGCACCCATCGAGTTGACCTTGACGAAGGCCAGCGTCCCCGGGGCGGCGGGGAAGACGTAATGGGCGGCTCTCCAGTACCACGGCATCAGTTCGAGCGGGTAGGACACGCCCGACAGGAAGATCAGCCCTACCGAGAAAAACGCGATCATCAGCAGCGGCGCCTCCGAGTCGGTGAAGAACACCGAGACGGCCAGAGCGAAAAAGCAGGTCGCCAGCAGATAGGGGATCATCAGCATCGCGATCAGATATCCGCTCCCGAGTTCCGGCAGATTGAACGCCGCCGGCATCAGCCCGAGCAGGAACACCGAGAAAAGCGCGTACAGCAGGCCGTAGACGAAAGTCTTGCCGGCTATCACGCGTGCCATCCGCCCCAGCGAGACTCCCCCGGCGGCATAGCGGCGGATCGAGCCGCTGTCGCGCTCTTCTCCGCTGGTCATGCCTATGACCATCAGCAGCGTCTGAAAGATGATGACCATCAGAACGGCCGGGATCAGGTAACTGCCGTAGCCCTCGGTATGATTGTACAGCGCGGTGCCGACGACCGTGACGGCCGGGGTCTGCGTGATCGGCTGCACGTCCCCGCGGGGCAGGAAAACGAGCATCTGCGGGCGATAGCGACCGTCGAGTTCGAGCATCGCGCCCGACGCAGCCTCCTGCATGGCCAGATAATAGAGGAATGCCTCCGTCGTCCCGTACATCACGAAAAGCGACTCCTCGCCCCGGCCCACTCTCGTCTCGAAATCTTCGGGAATGTACACGATTCCGACCGCGTCGCCCCGCTTCATCAGCTCCTTGGCTTCCGGAAAACCCGCCTCGTCGGTCAGTACCCTGACCTGAGGCGCGGCGTCGAGCAGCCGCGCATACTCGCGGCTCAGCGGGCTGTGCGAACGATCGACCACCGCTACGGGGGCGTCGCGGATCAGGTTCGGCTCGTACATATAGTTATACAGCAGGCCGTACAGAAAAATGCCGCCCATCAGCACGAGCAACACGGAATAGCTCGTCGAGACGGTGCGGAACTCGTCGGCCGCGACGGCGGCGATATCCCTGAGCTTACTTGATATTTTCATAGCGACGGCTTAAAACGGCTTTTTTCAAGCGAGGCAGCACCAGCAGCGCCGGCAGCGCGAACAGCAACAGTGCGGCTACGTTCTGCCACGTATAGGCGAACCCGTAGTCGCCGTAGAGCAGGTTCTGACTGATCTCGACGAAATGGCGGACCGGAAACAGGAACGAAGCGTAGTAGACCGGCTCGTACATGAAAGGAGCCGGGAAAGTTACGCCCGAGAGCGTGGCGCCGAGCGAGCCGACCATCGACACCACGCTGATGACGATCCCGATAGCCGGGAAAAGCGAGAACAGGAACACGGCCAAGCATTGCGTAGCCACGACGAACAGGGCCGAGGTCAGATTCAGCGGCCAGAACCCGCACGAGAACGGGATGCGCATCACGCCGAACAGCACGTAATTGGCCAGCACGCTTATCAGAACAAAAATCACGGTATAGGGAAGCAGCTTGCCGGCAACGGCCGAAAAAACGTTCATCCCGGCCGTGCGAAGCCAGTCGTCGCCGGTGCGGAACTTGATCTCGCTGCCGACGGCGTAAACGGTGACCAGCAGCACGATCACCTGGAACAGGATGAAAAAGAACGGTTGGCTCAGGTAAACCGAGTAGTCCAGATCGGGATTGTAGAGCGGATGGCTCTGCGAGGAGACCGGAACCAGAAAGCTCTCGGCCGTCCGCTCGCTCACCCCCAGCGCGACGGCCTCGGTGACGACCGGCGTCATCGCCAGCGGCTGAAGCACCGTCTCGAAAGCGCCGCGCACCTCGCTGCCGACGCTCAGCAGCGCATAGTGATAATAGTAGCGGAGCGTCGCCCCGCGACCGCCCCGAAGGTCGGTCTCGAAACGAGGCGGAATGACCAAATAGCCGTAAATTTCCTTACGCTGCGTCGCCGTCCGGGCCGATTGCTCGTCGGCGTAATGTCCGCTCACGCGGAAAGTAGGCACGGCCTCGACGGTGCGCGTGACGCTGCGCGACGAGGCCGTCCAGTCCAGATCGACCACGCCGACCGGAATGCGCTCCATCTGGCCCGAGCCGAAGATCGTCGCCATGAACAGAATGCAGAACAACGGCAACGCGACGCACACGCCGAAATAGAGCCGGCGGGAAACCATCCGCCGGAGTTCGCGCCTCAGCACGGCCGTAAAGCCCGTTTTCCGCCTCCTTTCCATACGCTACGGCTGCTCGCTCAGGTTGACCAGCACCGACATGCCCGGCCGAAGGCCCTCGACCGCCGGCTCGGGCCTCGCCTTCAGCTCGAAGGTGCGCAGGTCGTAGCTGCCCGCCTGTTTGGTCGAGCGCCAGGTGGCATAGCTGCCCAGCGGGCTGATGTAGTATACGCGGAAGACGACTCCCCGCCGGTCGAGCGCGGGTACGTCGGCCCGGAACGTCCCGCCCATACGGAAACGCGACATCAGGTCCTCGCGCACGTTCAGCACCGCATGCGCGTCTTCGAGCACGACGAGACTCATGATCGGAGTGCCTGCCCCGACCAGCTCGCCCAAGCCTTAAAGCAGGCCAAGGCCCAGTAAAAAGGAGAAAGCGGCGCCCGGTGAACCGCCGGGCGCTCAAATTTTCAAAAATCTCTCTGGTGAGGAATCCGGAGGGAGCGCGCGCGAAAAAACCGACGGGCTTGTCCTCCTTATCCCGGCGGAAAACGGGCAAGATTTCTATGGCGGCCCTTGTAATCCTGTCACCGATTTGTTACTATTAGGATATCCAAGGACGGCTTGGAACTTCCGAGAAATGGAACGAAAGGTGGAAACGAAAAATGAAGCAGAAGAAGCTGCTGTCGCTGCTGCTGGCTGTGGCCATGGCGTTCAGCCTGACCGTACCGGCCGTGGCGGCAGAGGGCGACGCCGCAGGCACGGAGAGCGGCAAGATCGTAATCCTGCACACCAACGACGTACACTGCGGCATTGATCAGGCCAAGAACGACGCAGGGGAGGTGACCAACATCGGCTATGCGGGCGTGGCCGCGTATAAGACCGCCATGGAGGCGGCCTACGGCGCGGAGAACGTGACGCTGGTGGATGCCGGCGACGCCATCCAGGGCGGCCCCATCGGGACGCTGTCCAAGGGCGCGTACATCGTGGAGATCATGAACCAGGTGGGCTACGATTTGGCCATTCCGGGCAACCACGAGTTTGACTACGGCATGGACAACTTCCTGACCTTGGCGCGGGAGAAGGCGGAGTATGCCTATCTGTGCGCCAACTTCACCGACCTGGAGGGGAAGGCGGTGCTGGACGGCTATCAGGTGCTGACCTACGGCGACGTGAAGGTCGGCTACGTGGGCATCGATACGCCGGAGTCCTTCACCAAGTCCACCCCGACCTATTTCCAGGACGCCGCGGGGAACTATATCTACAGCTTCAGCCAGGGCAACGAGGGCAAGGACCTGTATGACGTGGTGCAGAAGGCGGTAGACGCGGCCAAGGCAGAGGGCGCCGACTACGTGGTGGCGCTGGGGCACCTGGGCGTGGACGAGCAGAGCTC
>ERZ857801.301-NODE-301-length-70169-cov-6.654905_pt1 | contig 70169 bp, 49 predicted proteins | sample MGYA00519762_ERZ857801 | MGnify/ENA primary metagenome ERZ857801 (study PRJEB31778, sample SAMEA3449368) | human gut metagenome | biome: human gut; feature: human-associated habitat; material: faeces | place: United Kingdom | collected 2010/2012 ...
TGCATAAGCCCTGATGTAAAACTATCATCAGGAACGTAACCGCTGTCAAAAGTTCCTCCTGCAGCCAGATTTAAAATCAGATAAAATCTCTGGTCAAAAGGTGCATAGGCATTTCCTCTGTCTGAGCCTGAATACCATTCCCCGTATGTGCATTTAAAATAGCACTTACCGTCACAGTATATCTTTATTATTTCTGCATCCCACACAACGCTGTATACATGCCAGTCTGCAATTCCTGTTTTTTTCTTTCCATCCTGCACCATATTAAATACGTCTGATGTGTTTATATTGTTAGGCCACTGTGCGCCATAGTGAAGAGTACCAAAAACCATATCCGGTGTTCTTCCACGTCCCTCAAATACATCTATTTCTCCTGAAAGAGGCCATGAGCCATATCTTGAGTCATTTGGAAGCATCCACATTGCCGGCCATACACCTGTTCCTGTAGGCATTTTTGCCCTGAAATCCACTCTTCCATATTTAACGGAAAATTTATTTTGAGTTGTTATTTTTCCTGATGAATATTTTGCAGTTGCCTTCTTTGTGGAATCATTTTTCTGTGAAAATTCCTTTGACTGCTTTTTCATAATAATATTCAAATTGCCATCTGAAACAGATACATTATCTTTTGTATAATACTCTAACTCCTGATTTCCCCATCCGGCAGTGTTAATATCATTTTCATCTAACAGAAAACCTTCCTGATAGTTCCACTTAGTTGTGTCAAGTTTATTTCCCGTAAACTCATCATTCCAAATCATTTTCCAGCCTGATGGTGTATAAGGATTTGAACTGTCTTCTACTGTTATATCTGCCATATCTGATGGAAGCTTATCTTTATATGATGAATTTCCTTTTATTGTATATGTTACGGAATTTCCACTCATATCTCCGCCTTTCTTTCCATCTTTTGGGTAGCTTATTCTAATCTCTGTATCTCTCTTAACAGGCTGGAACCATAATCCATATATGTTATCAACAAAATATCCCCATTGCTGGCTTATAGAACTGTTATTAAATCCATTTCCCTGATAAACCCATCCGCTTTTGGCTACATCCGTAAGAGGAATCCATACATTATTTACCTTAACTTCATATTTAAACAGTTCCAAATCCTTTTTAATTGCACTGGTTCCTCCAATTTTAGGAAGTGGTATTCCTACAGATGCTGTTTCTACGGAACCTGCATCATAAGATGTTTTTCCATCGTAAGATGTAAGATTATAATTACTTCTTGCAGGCTCAGTATATGTAACATTTACGTCCTGATAAATACTGCTGTTACCTACTTTTTGGAAACGAAGGGTAAATGACCAGCCTATATTTTTAAACCAGTAACCTCCGTCACCCTCTGAATAATAACCAAAATTCTGATCCCATAAAAATCCTGATGAAGCATTGCTTAAAAATTTAACAAATCCCTTTCCATCATGATTATCTACCAAAATGTTAATATCATCCTGAACCTGTTCATATTTAATGTTTTTATCACCATTAAAAGTCCAAAGTCCCCAATGGGTTGCTGAACCTCCTGTTGAATCAGCTGTTATATTTGCCTCTGTTGTTGTAATACTTGTAAGCTTAAACTTATCAAGTTTGTTTAATACAAGGTTATAAATTAAGTCAACATCATTTGTTTTTCCATGAAATTTAAGTTCAGTGGTTTCCTTTAATTTCATCCAGCATACCCAGCCACCCCAGCTTTGGTACTCCCATGCCCAGGTGTCATTCCATTTGAAATACTCAACGTCTTCTATTTTTTTCCACTGTCCCTTTGTACCTTCCTGCTGTCTTACATATACCTGCAAATCCTTTTCCACGTCGGCAATTGACAGTTCGCTGCTTTCCTTGCCGTTAAATTTAGGCATAACAAATCCGTAACTTGCCTCTCCTACTGCCGAATGGGTAATCGTAGGGCCATTTTCTCCCGGATAATAGCTCATGGATGTAATTGCGGTAGTTGCTCCTAACACTTCTCCCGGCTGATTCCATCCGGGAACATTTGCCATTCCTAAAGTCAGCGCACAGGTTAATGCAACTGCCATAAATTTTTTTAAAAGCTTACTGAAATGTTTTTTCTTCCTTTCCATAATTTCCTCCTTTTCATCCGCTCCTTGACTTTAATGTCATTTATAATACCCATTATACCAGTATCATTTTTTTATTACTATGTTTCATTTTTTATTTTAGGCGCAAAAAAAACAGTTCCCTGACTATAGCTTATTTGCCATAATCAGAGAACTGCTTTACTTACTTATTTATTTAGGTCTTACTACAATACTTCCCCAGTTGTAATCTACCGGTTTGTATTCAGGGTCAACCACCTTTAATATGTTATTATACAAATATTCGTGAGCTCTGTTGGTGCTCATCTTGCAATTATCATACAATAATTTTGATACTCTATATATTGAAAAATATGAAACACTACTGTATACATAACTTCCATCTGAAAGTTTTGCATATCCTCTTATTCGGTATTCCTGAGTATATGCCGCCTTGGTGCTTCCATTATCTTCCATTGTCATTACATAGTTGGTTGCCGTATCTGATGCAGAGAACTTTTTGTTAATAATACCTTTTTCCGTAGACTTAAAAGCCGCAACATATTTACTGGTGCTTCCAACTACCATATCTTTATTTTTAACTTCTCCGTTGTCTACAGCATAAATATTACCATACTCTACTACTTTCCTGCCATCGATTTCAGGTTCTACAGAGGAAACCGTTCTTAAGCCCCAGTTAGTCTGACTTATCTGGAATCCCTCAATATTTATCTTATCTGAAATAACAACATCTTCCTTTCCCTCAACACTTTTTACATCAAAGGCAATATTGTCAACATTTGCCACATGTTTATGTGAGCCATCATTCTTAAATACAATATATACATCATGAAGACCACTTATGGATTTTTCAAGCTGCTGACTTACAGTAGTATATGTACTCCAATTATCTCCTGTAACCGGAAGATTAATAGTTGCTACAGGTTCTCCTACCTTGCTGTCTATATACACCTGTGCATATCCGCCTGCATCACTCTTTTGTCCCGAATAGTTAAAGCTTACCTGAGATGCCAAACCGTTAAAGTACACACTGTCATATCTTACCCATGTATTATTTTTCACTCCACCAATGTTTTTGCCATCATTAACTATATGGTCGGACTTTGCATCAAACTCTTCTGCTTCTACTTTGCTTGCATCATGTATTTTAATTGTCTTCTTCTCAATGTCCACAATTCTACCCAATGACTGATAAGCTTTTAGAATTTCATCATCTGATGCTTCTCCATTATCATACACACTGCATGCCTCTTTTAAATTATTTTCAAGACGTTTTGCAATAGGCAGATATTCACCTGTGGTGTCTATTGATTTTGCTACATCAATGGCATTTTTTAAATCACTCTTTAATATTCCGTTATCCTTATATCCCAGCATCTCAACTTCTGACAAATAAGCATCTGTTCCTGTAAGAACAACTTTATATCTTGAGTATTTGCCCACTTTGTCTGCACTTATTCCAAATGGTCTTGTATACTTGCCCCAAACATTAAAGAACAAGCTGCCACTGTCATGGTAGTCTCCCAGTAAAACCCAGTTACCATCTTCATTATCGCCATACACCTGTGCCCTATCCGGTGTTCTTCCTGATTTTGATGATGTCAGAGTCAACATTCTTACAGCTTTTTTATCGGTAAACTTAAACATAAGTGTAGTTGTATTATCAACCTTTGTCTCTGTATCTGAATTATCATCAAATAAGTTATCCAATGTAGTCACTCCTGTACTTGAAGACTTATCGGCATCCTTTGAATAGTCCGTATATACTTGTGGCTTATTGTCACCTGTAGTTATGGATGTAAGGCTATCCTGTTCAAGTCCGCGCTCTTTATTAGATGTTGAGGACATATTAAATTCAATTGTTCCACCTTTAATTAAATCCTCGTATTTTATAAATGTTTTATCATACTTTTCTCCATTAACGTACATACTGTCTACATACACATTTTCCCTACTATTGTTATTTGCCTTAATTACCAGTTTTTTATTTCCTTCCAAATTAACAGTTACTTCTTCAAACTGTGGTGAACCGATAGCAAATTCATCATTTCCCATTGACAATGGATAAAAGCCGATGGAAGACAATACATACCATGCTGACATTTCACCATTATCTTCATCACCAATATAACCCTGCCCAAAGGTACTTCCTGCATAACATCTTGCAAGAATGTCTCTTACATACTTCTGTGTCTCCCACGGACGGGATGAGTACAGATACATATATGGAATATGATGGGCCGGCTGATTGCTGTGTCCATACTGACCCAGTTTTACTTCTCTTGCTTCCCTCTGTTCATGAATACCGCCAACACCATCCATGGCGCCATATCCAATATATCCTCCATCAGTTGTAAAGATTGTATCAAGCTTGTCTGCCAACTGGTCGCGACCGCCATATAAGTTTGCAAGTCCAAGTCCATCCTGTGGTACAGAAACTGCCATGTTAAATGCATTGGTTTCTGTATAATCTGCCCCCCACCAGAATGGATTAAATCCCGTATTATTGTCACTGTTTCCTAAATTCAAAGAACCGTCAGCTTTTCTTCCTCTCAACCATTTTGACGTGGCATCAAAACCAGAATTGTCAAATAAGAGGGAATAGTTCTTTGCTCTGTTTAGATAGTAGTAATATTCAGACATATAGTTTGCTTTCTTTGTTGCATCGTTCGTCTGACTTGCCAATTTCTTTGCCATCTGAGCAATTCCGTAATCGTTAATATATCCTTCCATGGACCATGAGAAATTTTCATTTTCATCAGCAGGTACATATCCGATAAAGTTCGAAATATTTAATTTCTTTCTTCCTCCATTTGTAAGGTTATCGGATACAGTAGCTGCATTTCTCAATGCGGACTTGTATGCATTTTCATAATCAAATGATATGCCCTTCACCATTGCATCGGCAAAAATAGCATCACTGCTTGTTCCCACCATACTGTTGGTTCCACCCGGTGCAATCCATCTTGGAACCCATCCTTGATCTTTATAATGCTGTACCAAACCGTTTAACAACTCTGTTGCTTTGGACGGTGTAAACAGTCCATACCCTGACCATGCAGTACGATATGTATCCCAGAAACCATTATTAATATAAATCTTTCCCTCCACAGGAGCTGCATTATCATCTTTGTAAGGGCTCTTGTATTTCCAAACCGGATTACTGTTTGACCCTGTATTTTCTGACATAAGATTTGGATAACAATACATACGGTAAATACAAGAATAAAGTGTAACTAACTGTTCATAATTTGCGCCTTTAACATCTGTGATAATTCCAAGCTGATTATCCCATTTAGACTGTGCCTTGTTATAAACCGTTTCAAAACTGTCTCCCCCAATTTCAAGCTTCAAATTCTTCTTTGCCTGATCATAGCTGATGTATGATGTGGCAAGTTTCATTGTAACTGTATTGGAATTAAAGGATGCAATACTTTTCCTGTCATTTATTTTAGTTCCCTTAGGAGTCTCACTAAATTCTCCGTAAATGTACATACGCTTCGAACCATTCCCTGTATGGTCAGAATATGTTTTAAATGTATTTCCACTATATTCGGTCCTACTTCCACCATTGGCACAATCAAAGATAACACTCTTGTTTGCCGTGTTATTATAAGTAAACCGTACCACTGCACCATGAGATGTCGGTGTCAGCTCTATCTGTGAATTTGCTGCATCGCCTCCATTGCCATCAAAAGAAACTTTATAATAATGCGCTTTTGCTACCTCATTATCATGACTAAAGTTTGCTTTTAACGTTCCCAATCCATAATCGTCATTTGTATTATAATCTTTGCTGGTATTTACCATAAATTGCCAGGTTCCTCTATCACCAACCCATATAGACGGTTCATGGCTTATTCTCATACAACGAAATTCATCTGTTCTCTGATATTCATAAGCCGAATTACTGCTTGCGTTGGTTGCAGGAATCCAAAAGTTGAATCCGTTTGGCACTGTTACTGCCGGAATTGTCAACCCTCTGGAGAAGTTTCCTGTATTGTTCGTTCCTCTTAGAATATTTACATAATCTGATAAATGAGAATATACCGGATAATCCTGATTATATATTTCAATGTCATCAAAATATGTCTGGAATTTTGCTAAAGCCCCCGCATTATGAGCTTTCATATCGTACACAACCAAAATCTTTTCAATGACTTTTCCCCTTGCCACATCACCAATTTTGCTGTAAATTTCATTCCACTGTTGTGCCACCAGTGTACGACTATCTCCCTGAGACTGTGCATCCACCTTATTTCCATTTTGATCAATTGCACCTAACTCACTTAAATAAGTTCCATCCTTAAACTTTAAATCCACAGCCATATGCATCTGTGTATATTCATAGTCATATTCGTCTCCATTAGACATGGAAGGAAAAATTACATATCTTAAATTTGTATTATCACTTACTGTAAGATTCAAGTTGTCATAAATAACATTATAAGAATATGCATGACCAGTTCCTACATGAGCTCCCTTGCATACAAGAGAGTGGCTTCCTGTCCAACCCACATTGGATTTTTGATTCCATGCATCGCTCGGTCCGGAAGTAATCTCACTATTCATTTTGCTAATAGAAGCACCAACTTCCTGACACTTGCCTGTTGCAAGAATAAACTCTGAAAATTGTGTCATGGAACCACCATTTTTATTTGCTGTAATCCGCAATCTATACTGGCTATATGCTGTGCTGTTATCCAATTCAAAATAATTTTGTTTATATCTGCCATTAAACACCTGATTTGTTTTATTGTCGATGGTTACCCAGCTTTCATTATCCGAATTTCTACCCTGAAGACTCCAATTCTTAGGGTCTCTTCCGGAAGCATCATTCGCAGAAGTTATCGCATACGATTTTATAACCTGTTGACTCTTTAGTTTTACAATAACTTCCGACGGCTTTGCCTCAGTTAAATATTTTGTTCCAGAGTCTCCGTCAAACAAATTTTTCAAAACTTCATTATCATTTTTCGCAGCACTTCCCGAGTAACTCTCGATTTCACCGGATAAATTTCCATTTATCTGATACCTTATTTCATTTGTTGCAATATTGGCGGTGCCCTTCTTATCATCTACTGTAGAAGTTTTAAATCCATCTGCTGATTCAAAGGATGTAGACCACAAAACGTCCTTATTATAGTCCGAATCAATCACTTTTGCTTCTACTGATGTCTCTCTGTATGACATGCCTACCGGAAAAGCCATACTCAAAACTAGGGCAAATGAAACAACTTTTTTCAAATGCTTTTTCATCATATTTCCTCCTCCCTTTCCTTTTACATTTACCAGGCGTTTGCGAAACGCCAAAATCACTGGCATTGCATATGCCACTATCCTTTTCATATAGTTCTCCTTTCTAGGCGTTTGCGAAACGCCAAAAGCCGCATAAATACGGCATTTTTTTGTTGCTAAAATCAAAAATCTCCTCACGGTTTGTGATATAATAGAGTTGACTAAAAACCATAAATCACACCCCGAAAGGAGACATTACTACGATACCACAAAAACAACTCACTTTGGCAGATATTTTTGAAGATTGTAAAGAAATTTATGATTCTGACAAACCTCAGTTTCTTACTCTGCTTGAAAATCACATTGACCTTGATGAACATATCAGAAGCTTAAAATCTTTCATAGCCTAGGACTTACCATAAAATGCCATATCACTTATGCCGTATAATCGTTAAAATACATTTTAATTTTACTTAAATTGTCGTTTTCAATAAATACTTTCTAAAATTCAGATACTAATAACAAAAAAAGGCTACTGCATTTCTTCTTTAATGCAATAGCCTATACTTATAATCGCTTTTTATTCCTTTCCATCCCAACAGAAAGTACATAATTTACTTTTATCAATTCCTACTGAATCAAGCATATCATCTAATCTGTTAAATCTAAGAGATGTAAAATTTAATTCTTTTCTGATTTCTTCAACCATGTTTTCGTATTTCTCAGATTCAGGATCAGCGTACTCCTGCAATACTTCTTCCGTTACCTTTCCATTTTCTAATCTTTCTATTACACGCCTTGTAATTAAGTCCATATCAGAACGGGAACGGGAAAAGTTAAGGTATTTACATCCATATAATAATGGAGGACATGCCGGTCTTATGTGTACCTCCTTAGCACCACTTTGATATAAAAACTCCGTTGTTTCCCTCAGCTGTGTTCCACGTACTATTGAATCATCTATTAGCAAAAGACTCTTATCTTTAATTAAATCCTCTACTGCCAAAAGTTTCATTTTAGCTATCATATCCCTCTTGCTTTGCATTGTAGGCATAAAAGAACGGGGCCATGTAGGTGTATACTTAATAAACGGTCTTGAAAAAGGTATTCCTGATTCATTGGCATACCCTACAGCATGGGCTATTCCTGAATCCGGAACTCCTGCAACAATATCAGGGTGAACATTATCACGCTTTGCCATTTTTTCACCACAGTTATAACGCATTTTTTCAACACTGATTCCTTCATATGAACTTGCAGGATATCCATAATAAACCCATAAAAATGTACATATCTTCATGTCATTATCAGGCTTATATAATGTAACACAATTCTTTGGAGTCATAACAACAATTTCTCCCGGTGTTAATTCCTTATAATCTGAATATCCAAGATTCTTATAAGAAAAGTTTTCAAAAGCAGCACAAAAAGCATCTTCTTTTCTTCCTATGGCAATAGGTGTACGTCCCATTTTATCCCTTGCAGCATATATACCTGCCTCATTCATTAAAAGAAGTGACAGGGAACCGTCAATTTTTTCTAAGGCATAATTAATTCCATCAATTAAATTATCTTTCTGGTCAATAAGTGTGGCTACAAGTTCTGTGGCATTAATGTCCCCTCCGCTCATTTCCTGAAAATGAGTATGCCCGTTTTTAAATAAATCCTTTATAAGTTCGTCAACATTGTTAATCTTGCTAACTGTTGTAAGAGCATAAGTTCCATGAATAGAACGTATTATTAATGGCTGTGACTCATAATCAGAAATACAACCTATTCCATATGTACCCTTCATTTTCTGTACATCTTTATCAAACTTTGTTCTAAAAGGAGAATTTTCTATATTATGAATTGCACGGTCAAATCCGTCTTCTCCTAATACAGCCATTCCTCCACGCCTTGTTCCTAAATGTGAATGGTAATCAATACCATAAAATAAATCAAATACGCAATCTTCTTTAGATGCTACACCAAAAAAACCACCCATTTTTTCTCTCCTCAAATATGTATTTTTACAAAATCTCCTCTATATCTTACCTTGTTTTGCCACTAATTTCAATGAATATCCGTTTTTTGATAAAAAAGCTGCTGCCAAAACGTACATAACCCGCCTTAGCAACAGCTTCCTTTTTAATAATCCCTATTATTTATTGTACCTTATAAAAGTGTTTGTTTTATTTACATTCCTTTTAACTAAAGATTTAAGTTTCTTTATTTTTGAACCCTTTACGTATCCGATTACCCCATTGCTAAATACCACCTGATAGTAACCATTAATTTTCTGACTGTTAAGTACAAGTCTTGTATTTCTTGAAACAATACCTAACTTTCTTCCGGTTCCTCTGGCATTTGAATAAATTGCCGTTTTGCATGAAACTCTTGCAGTTCTAAATAATGTTACATTCGGTGTACTACTTACCTTCTTCTTTGTAATTTTTTTAGAAGGTGTAGCAATACCGTACTTAAATCCACTATCAAGACTTACACTGTTTACTGCAACATATCCTGTTCCAAGTGCATTAGTACCGTACTTTATCTTATAATAATTTCCAACCTTGTTTACTACCAACACTCTCGTTCCCTTTGGTGCCTCAGTATTAAACCCTGTTCCTACTCCCGTATAAATACCGGTAGTTGATGATACTACTGCATTAGATTTATTTCCTTTATAACTGCTGCCTGTTGAAGTTAAAACCGTAACATATGCACTTCTAAGATATGCATATCCTGATTTGTATTTTATTTTATACCATTCTCCAACTTTTCCTACAATTGTAACCGATACTCCGGCGTTATACTGTCCTAACTGAACTCCCTGTAAACTTGGAGATTTTCTGATATACAAGCCATTAACATTTGTAACACCGTACTTAATCTTGGTCTTTCCCTTCTTTACAGTAAGTTTGCATTTTGCTCCATATCCATCTGTTGTAAGTGCTGTTATTGTAGCCTTTCCTTTTTTATGACATGTTACAATACCAAATTCATCAACAGATGCAACTGCTACATTTGAACTGGTCCAATATATAGCCTTATTATAAGCATTTGACGGTTTCACTGTTGCTGAAAGCTTAAACATATTACCCACTTTCTTTGTGAGTTTTGATTTTGAAATCTCAATACCTGTTGTTCTCTGCTTAACCACAACCTTAACCCTGTCACTTACATTTCCAAAATGTGTATCATTGGCGGTTACAGTTATGTAACATGTTCCTCCACTAACAGCAACTATTTTCTTTGATGCTGTATCGTAATATGCTACATCTTTGTTAGTTGACGTCCATGTTACTGCCTTTTGTGTAGTGTAATCAGGATTAAATGTATAACTTATATTTTTCCTTTCTCCACTGTAACATGTGATACCATGTCTGCTAAGTTTAATGCTCTTTGGAGCAGCTATTACATTTATAAATATCTCTGCTCTCTTTCCATTATATGCTGTAGCATAAACCCATGTAGAGCCAAGTTTCTTTGCATAAACTTTTCCATAACTATCCACTGATAATATGCTACTGTCCTTTACACTCCAATTAATATTTGTATCTGATGGTACAGTTGTTCCTCCATTAAATACCGGTGAAAGGTTTACATCTTCATATATGTACAAGTTCATAGAAGATTTTTCAAATTCAATGGTCTTAACCGGTGTTTTAACGTATACCAAAGCTTCAGCCTTATACTCATCTCCATCAACTAATTTCATAGTTGCAGTTACAGTTATAAGTCCTGCTGATGCGTCAGGAGATACCGTAGCATATCCCTTTGAATCAAGGCTTATATCACTACTGTCAGCTGACCATGTAACCTTACCTTCAACAGCATTTTCCGGTAGAAGATCTGCATCAAATTTAATCTGTTCACCAGGATATACGATACTTCTTTCCGGTGTAATGTTAAGAGAATATTCATCTCCACCGACTATGATTTTAATCATACCTACTGCCGGTGTACCATTTCCATCCATACCATATCCGTCGCTTGTGCACTTTGCATAGATATAAGTTGTTCCTTTGCCCTTTGTAGTCACAATTCCATTTGCGTCTACTGTAGCAATACCGTCATCCTCTGCACTCCATAAAACCTTTTTGTCATATGCATTTACAGGAGTAATAACAGCTTTTAACTGAACTTTATCACCTATTTTCTTTGAGTAAATTGTATCCGGTGAGTCTGTACTTACAGTTCTTATTTCAACTGATTTTACACTTGCTTTTACCAATACTTTTACTTTTCTTACTATAGTTGCCTGATTTCCATTTTTATCTGTATATTTTGCAGTTACAACCACATTTGTCTTTCCGCCTGAAATAGCTTTAATCTCACCACTTGCATCCACTGTGGCAATGCTATCATCCTCTGATGAATACTCAACCTTTTCATAATCTGCATCTGCGGGTACCGGAGTTATCTCAATATCATCGCTTTCTCCTTCCCACAGGGAAATACTGTCTTTAGAAAGAATGATATTTTCTAACTGCTGTAATACTTCTATGGTAATCTTAGCACGTTTGTTATTATAGCTTTGAGCATAAATAACTGTCATTCCTGCTTTTTTAGCTTTTATTATTCCTGCTTTATCCACAGAAACAACCTCTTCATTGGCACTAGTCCATGTAATGTCCGTATTATAAGGTTCAGACGTTCCTCCATTCCATAATACTAATGAAGATAAATCAAAAGAATCTCCTGTATATAGAATCTTATTATTTTCCGTAAAGGTTATGCTATCTACATCCTTTAATGATTTCACTGATAATTCAGCTGTTTTAGAAAATGATGTTCCATCAGCTGTAACTCTTGCCTTTACTATAAAATTACCGTTTACGAGCGGTGTAAAGGTTATGCTGTCACCATTTTCAGCAAGCATATATGTTGAAGTATCAGCTGTTTGGCCGTCTAATTCTACTTCATATGTTACATTTGCATACTCAGGAGCAATTTTAACCGCCACATCTACTGCTGTTCCTTCCACAACTTCTGCCTTATTAAATCCAAATGCTACAGTAGGTTTAACTAAAACATTAACGGAAAATGTAACAAAATATCCGTCCTTTGTAGTAGCAGTTATAACAGCCTTTCCTCCGCTTACAGGGGTTACCATACCATTTACTACTGTTGCCACTTTTTCATTATCAGATGACCATTTTACATTTTCCGAATTAACCTCCGGTGCACTTAAAACCCCATCCTGAACTAATGAAATACTTGGAATAAGATCCTTTGGTTCCTGTCCCAATACCATATCAAAACTCTTTTCAGCATTTGTGGTATACACTATTCTGATAGGTTCCGGTACTGTTGTATCAATGACATGGAATGTAAACGTAATCTTCTCATTTCCTGCTTTTGCAGTAACATAAGCAATTCCAACATTCTTAAATGTAACAAATCCTGAGTTATTTACATCTAATATTGTATTGTTTGATGTTTCATATGTAATTACTTCGTTGGAATTTTTAAGGCTAATTACTGATGATAAGTCAATTCCAAAACCTGCTATGGCATTAACATCCTTCATGTCAACAGTATATTCCGTTACACTGGCAGAAAGCTCAGGTTTTCCTATTACAGTTACCGGGAAAGACACAGAATATCCGTCTGCTGTGTAAGCTATAACAACAGCAATTCCCGGATTTTTTCCTAATACATATCCGTCTACAACCTGTACAATGCTTTCATCACTTGAACGCCATGCTAAATCTTTATTTACATCACCATTATTATTTTTAAATGAAATATACTTCTTTAAGTTCTCACTGTAATATTCACCGCTTACAACTTCAATTGATGAAACCGGCTGATTTAATTCAATTTCCAAAGATGAAACTTTAACATTAACAGTAAATGTTACATACTGACCATTTGGAATAGTTGCTGTAATTATTGCTGTTCCTTCTCCGTTGGCAGTAATAATTCCATTAGTAACACCTGCCACCTTTGTATTATTGCTTTCCCATGATACATCAGAAATACTGTACTCTGTTACGCTAACTTCAGCTTTTACTGTTGCTCCAACTTCACTTAAAGAAAAGCTGTCAGCTCCATTTATGCTAATTGTTCCACTGTCTTTTTTTGTAGTATCTGTTACATGGAAAATTATAGTTGTATTTGCACTTCCTGCAGTGTTGCTTACACTTGCCTTAACTGTATAATATCCCACTTCACTAAAGCTTATTATATCATTTGTAATTTGTGCTTTAGGACTGGAAATATCATAATCAATAACCGGCTCGGAAGATGTAAGAATTGACTTTAAATTAAATGAATCAGTTTCACTTAAGTTAATCTCTACTTCTTTTGCACTTGAAGTTATAGTTGGCTTAGGTGTCTGCTTTTCTACTTTAACTACTTTATAAATAATACTTGCACTTACATTACCTGTAGGAAGTGTAGCTGTAAGAGTATACATGCCCGGTTCATGGAATGTAATGCTATTTTCACCAAGCTCTGCTTTTGTTGCATCATTTGGTGTTAATGTATATACTACCGTATCATTGGTGTTTGATGTATTTGCCTTAAATGTAACTATAGGATTTGGATTATCCTCAGTTATTTCAACTGTCTGTTCTAATCCTCCCACTAAGCTTATTTCCGGCTTTGCAACTGTTATATCCACATCTTTAGTATACATATGTGAATTTCCATAAGTATCCTGAAACTCTGATTTAACCGTAATAATGGTTTTTCCCGGAGCAACTGCTGCAACTGTTCCGTTATTATCTACTGTTGCAACATCATCCCTACTGCTTGAATAACTTCTGACAACTGTTGCTGTATCCATTTCATCACAAATTTCAACAGGTGAAATCTTTAATGACTCTCCTACTAAAAGTTCTCCACTAGAAGGAGTAACATTTAATGTACCCGCAGGCTTCTTAACAGTTACTGCAATACTCTGAGTTCCATTCAAAGTAACAACACTACTTGAACTTCCGCCTGCTACCTCATATTCTGCAGCAACCTTTACAACAGCTGTTCCTTCCTTCTTTAATATGTATGCGCCATCACTATCCACACTTATAATATCACTATCCGTAGATGTGTATGATACACTTACAATATGTGTTATTACTGTGGCTCCATATTTCACTACAGGCTTAATTGTTCCCTGCTCACCTGAAGTTCCGTTAATCTGGTAGCTATTTAATTCGATATCAATACCCAAATCATCTGCAGCTACGCTAAATGAACCTGTAGGAAGCATTGTCACAACCATGACAACTGCCAAAACCATTGAAATTATGCCTGACACAATTTTCTTTGTTCCTTTTTTCATATATAACTCCTTTCATCTTTTTCAGCATTCCGGTGCTTTTAACGCTCCACGTTATTTATATGCACAGTTAGCTAATGTTATTAACAATTATTGTTTATTTCAATACAAATATCAACGAATCTGACTCAAGCGGTTAATTTCTTACTTAAGTGGTTTATTATGTTTTTTACCTTTTATGGTTTATGTGTTATAATAATTCATGGTTTTCAACCTATTTCATACAAAAAAGGAGAAAAATTTGAGAGCGGCATTTGTAGACAATAACAGACAGGATATGGACACCTTAATTTCAATGATTACAAAGTATTCCAATAACTCTTTTAACATTACTTCCTATGACATATATTTAAATGGTGAAAGCTTTTTATCGGAATTTTCCACTAACAAATATGATATTGTTTTTCTTGATATATTTATGGACAAGCTTACCGGTGTGGATGTGGCTTTCGAGCTTAGAAAAACAGACAAAAATGTTCAAATTGTATTTTGCACCACCAGTAATGAATTTGCCACTGAAAGTTATCAGGTTGATGCTTTTTATTATCTTGTCAAACCCTTCAGTGACAGCAATATACAAAACCTTATACATAAATTAAGCTCCTTTGATTTTGAATTGTCACAGTTTATAACCCTTCCCGGAGGTATTAAAATATATCCAAGAAATATTATATATACTGAATACGAAAACCATAAAATTATTATCTATCAAAAGGATGGTAATAACCCGTGCTTTCGCATGTCACAGCATCAATGGGAAGAAATGATATGTAACTACTCTTATATAGTTAATTGTTTCAAGGGTGTTATTGTAAATCTTTATGAAGTTGAATCTAAAACCGACAATTCCTTTTCTATGTCAAATGGTGAGACTCTTCCCATAAGCCGTAGAAATATTAAGGATATGAACACCATATACTCTGATTTTCTATTTCAAAAATTAAGAAAGGATATGTTAAAATAATGTCACAGGGCTTTTCTACTGAAGAATTAATAGTTTATTCATTATTAAATTTTTTACCCTATGTTACCGTAGCGTTGTATCCATTTAGGGATTCCTTTAGATTTTCCAAAAAAAATACAGCCCTGCTTATTGTTTTAGCGTCATTTATTCAGATAATTTTAGGACTATGTGCAGGATATGGCTCAGATAATGCCATTTCTTTGATTTCTTTAATGAGTACCTTTCTTTACATATTTTTCTATTTTCTTTGTGTAAAGGCAAAATTTGGCAAGTCCTTATTTGTTCTTTTAATGCTTTCAAATATTTCAAATTTCATAGTTTCCCTTTCAAAATGTATAGAGGGACTACTATTTCCAGATATGGCTTCTGACATTTACAGGTGGACTTTCTGTGTAACCACATTATTTACCCAATTAGTGGTTTTATCGGCAGTATCCCTTTTTATAAACAGGATTTTAAGACCAGTACTTTTACTTAGAAATCAGGATTACATATGGCATTATTTATGGCTTGTTCCATCCACCTTTTATTTAATCTGGTATTACAATATATACTTTAATTCTACTTTATCAAGTTTACAGTTGGCTCTTAACCCTAAAAATAATATAATTTCTTTTTTAATTAATTTAGGTGCCTTTTTGATTTATTACATAATTGCCCGTATGCTATCTGAAAATAATAAAAATATGCAACTTGAAAATGCTAATCACAGTTTAAAAATGGAACAGCTTCAATTTGTTAATCTTCAAAATAAAATCAGTGAAACCAGAAGAGCAAGACACGATTTAAGACATTACTCAACGGTTATAAGAAGTTATATAGAGCAGGATGATTACCCTCATTTAAAGGAATATCTTGAATCTTTCTTAAATGTTTTGCCTGATGATACTCCTATGAGCTTCTGTGAAAATACAGTAATTAATGTTTTAATATCTCATTTTTATGGCATTGCCAAGGACAATAACATTGATTTTGAAGCAGATGTAAACATTCCCGCTTCCATACCTGTGGAGGATGTTGACCTTACTGTTGTTGTGGGAAATCTCATAGAAAACGCAGTGTATGCGTGCATTTCCAAACCTGACATGCCTAAAAATATAATAATAAAGGGAAAAGTTCAAAATAATGTTCTTCTATTTACAATAGATAATACATATAGTAATGCAATTAGAAAAGATAAAAGTGGCTCCTACTACTCCACTAAACATGAAGGGGTTGGTATCGGTCTTGAATCAGTTGCCGGAATTATCGAGAGATATAACGGAGTATTAAAAATAGAGCAGCACAACAACGTATTCTACATTTCTGTTATGCTGCAACTTCTATAATTCTTTTTAAACATATGTAACCTAAATTCATTTATCTTCAAGCAAACGTTTTTTCTGTTCATAAACCCTTTGCAGTTCCATCTCAAAATCCTGCCTGTTTTTCTGCATCATTGTTTGTAGCATAAGACCTGCAAAAAATGACTGAACAGCTGTCACTACCATAAAACCACAAACAATTAATGTTGGAAACTTAGGAACCAGTCCTGTTTCTAAATATATTTTCATAACAGGTACAAAATTAATTAATGCAATGATACCTAATAATATTGCAATTGCACCAAAAAATCCCATGGGTTTGTACGTTCTATATAATTTTACAATTGTTTTCAACACTTTCATTCCGTCTGAATATGTATTTAATTTAGATTCGCTGCCCTCAGGCCTGTCACGATAATCTATAATTACATTTTCAACATACATATTTTTTTCAACGGCATGTATACTCATCTCCGTTTCAATCTCAAATCCCTTTGATAAAACGGGAAATGTTTTTACGAACTCAAAACTAAAGGCACGAAGTCCTGTCATTATATCCTTAATATCATTTTTAAATAATACATTTATACTTTTTCTAACGAGAGAATTTCCCATGTTGTGAAAAGGTCTCTTATTCTCCTTAAAATATGTAGACGATAAACGATCCCCTACAACCATATCAACATTCTTTTTAAGCACTAAGTCCGCCATTTTTCCTGCTGATTCTGCCGGATATGTATCATCTCCATCCGTCATTATGTAACATTGTGCATCTACCTCACGGAACATTCTCCTTATAACATTTCCTTTCCCCTGACGATGTTCATAACGCACTATGGCACCGGCCTCTTCTGCTATTTTATCAGTTCCATCTGTAGAATTATTATCATATACATATACCACAGCCTCCGGGAGTACCCTCTTAAAATCTTTTACCACCTTACTTATTGTACTACTTTCATTATAGCATGGTATTAAAACTGCAATCTTGTCCATAATTTTCCTTCCTCATTAACATCATAATACATAGTGATACGGCAAAAACAGATATTGCCAGTTCACGATATGCAAACCAATAATGAATGTATGAATGGTTTTGAATAAGAACATACCATGCAATAGGATAACACGCCATTATGGCATATGGGATAATATTGTTCACCTTAATATGCCTTGTTTTATATAATGTTATAACAAATATAACAATTAAAATAATCAATGCTATAACCACCCCTATTTGATATGAAGCCTTAAACTCTCTATATAATACATTAACAAAATTGATTTTCTCTTTAGCCGCACTTGAGGATGTTCTCACCTCAATAGTATCAAATGCATTTCGTATTATGTTTTGCCCTGTTATTATGCTTCCAAGAAGCCATTTCAGTGCCCACATTCCGCCGTATCCAACAGCCCAAAAAAACGACTTTTCCACAATATTCATAATATCGCCCTTAACTTTATCCCTCTGATACATACACACCCACAATGTTAATGGTATGCCTAGAGTTATCAATGGGAAAGTAAGTAAATCCATATAACTTGTAATAATTCCTACAAGCATAAAGAAAATATTCCATAAGAATAAATTTCCCTGCCATTTCCTGCTTTTACATAAAATAAATAATATTGCACAAAATGTTATTATAGTCACTGAACCGAACTGCAATGACATCATTGTTGACACAGGGTTCAAAAAAATCCATAAAAAAATTATTGGGAATATAAGTCTTTTATTTATAGTCGAAGATTTTGATACTAATAATGCAAATAAACCTATTTGTAGAAACATTAACAGATATCTGATTGTACCATAATCAAATAGAGCTATTAAAGGTTTTAAAAAAACAAGGTATCCATGCCAATATCTTGAATATTGGACCTCACTATAACCTTTTCCCTTTCCCAGATACTTGTCCACTAATACCTCATCCGGTTTTTTATCACTCTTATAGTATCTCGATACATTAATTGCCCCTTTCCACGCATTCTCTGTTGTGGGATGAGATGCTGTTAAAAGCATTAATGAATCTGTATAATTATCCAGCTGGGAATTTTCCCGGTTCATAGTTCTAAAATATCTTCCCTCTGTTTTGATTATTCTGGCACTTTCAGACATATTGCCTTTCATATAATCTGTTGGAATACCATAAGCCATAACCAACAGCATATATCCCACAAGGCAACTTAAAATCAATAATATGGCCACTAGAGCAATCTTCCCTTTTATGTTCAATTCATTCATTCTCTTATTATTCATATCACTTTTTTCCTTGCTTACATACTTCCACACAATATACCACGTTATATGTCAAAATACAACACCACTAATTGGCATAAGCCTGGAAAATCTACGTATTAATTTTCCCTGTGGATTAAAATTTTCTAACATATTATTACCTATTCCGATACAAACCTTGACATTATTTTCAGCAAAATTATACTTTATTTTAGTTAATAATATTTTAGGGAGTGATAATATGGTTCAAAATAATATTAAAAAAAATCATATGGATATTTATTGGCATGACTATGCTGACAGTTTGGGAAACATTCCTATTACAAATGCCGGTCTTGTTGAAAAGGCATCAATAATCGGACGTACCGGTCTTATGCTTTTATCCTGTGGAACAGGAGCATGGCGTGTGAGAAGTTCCATGAATACTTTGTCTGAACAGCTGGGAATAACATGCACCGCCAACATTGGTCTTATGTCTATAGACTACACCTGTTTTGATGGTGATAATTGTTTTTCCCAGTCTCTCTGTCTTACAAATACAGGAGTAAATACATCCAAACTTAACCGTTTAGAGCATTTTATAAATGACTTTTCATCAGAAGGTATTAAAATGTCCGGTGAGGAACTTCATGTCCACCTTGATGAGATTGAACATATACATGGTCTTTACTCACCTGTTGCCCTGGGACTTGCTGCGGCACTTGCCTGTGGGGCATTTACGTTTCTTCTTGGTGGTGGACCCTTTGAAATGATTTGTGCTTTTTTAGGAGCAGGAATGGGAAATTATTTGAGATGTAAGTTATCAGAGCATCACTTTACACTTTTTTTATGTATTGTTTCATCTATAACATTAGCATGCCTTGTATATGCCGGAATACTCAAATTTGCCGAAGTATTTTTTGCCATTTCACCTCAACACGAGGCGGGTTATATATGCTCGATGTTATTTATAATTCCGGGATTTCCTTTTATAACCAGTGGTATTGACTTGTCAAAGTTAGATATGCGTTCAGGCCTTGAGCGACTTGCCTATGCCATTGTTATAATTGTTGTGGCAACAATAACAGCGTGGATAATGGCTCTTATATTAAATCTGAAGCCTCTTGATTTTCCTGAACTTTCCCTTAGTGCAACGGCACTACTGCTTCTAAGATTACTAGCAAGCTTCGGAGGAGTATTTGGTTTTTCAATAATGTTTAACAGTCCTATTCCTTTAGCAGCATCAGCAGCCGTAATAGGTGCCATTGCCAATACATTAAGACTTGAACTGGTTGATCTTGCGGCATTTCCACCGGCAGCCGCCGCATTTATCGGTGCATTGACCGCCGGAGTACTTGCGTCTCTCTTAAAAAATAGTTTGGGATATCCCCGCATAGCAATAACTGTTCCTTCCATAGTAATTATGGTACCGGGACTTTACCTTTACCGTGCAGTATACAATTTAGGTGCTATGTCCCTTACAACCTCAGCCTCCTGGTTTGCATCAGCAATGCTTATTATTCTGGCACTTCCTCTTGGACTGATTTTTGCAAGAATTATCACAGACAAATCCTTTAGATACTGCACCTGATATTTTGACTATAGTTTTTCTCTTTCAAAGTCAATAAACATTAAAAAGAATACAAAGAATAACAGTGCGGAACAACATAAAATTGCTTTTTCCTGCAATATGTGAATAAATAAATTTCCAATTATCGCACCTATTACAAAGCATGCAATTATACCATAATAAAGCAATGAGCTTTTAAAATATTCAATGTCTTTATTATGGAAGTAATTGCATAAATTCTGCGTACCACTTCTCAAATTTCCAATACACATAGTTGTTGCTATACCATTTCCACGTATCTTTCTAAAGCTTTCTACCTGTATACCACAGGCAAAGGATGTCAAGGAATTTGCCAACAGGTTTAAAGATAATGGGAAAAAGCTGACTCCCACAAGCATCACTGCTTCAATAAGAACTGCTGCCTGCCTCCAATGCAAAATTTCCAATTCCTTAGTATGTACTATTTCTGCTAACGCAATTCCCAGTGCAAATGCCAGTACCGGCAGAAAATAATGTATTGCCATTTTAAAATTTCCCTCCGACAAATTTACTCCAAATAATAAAATATTACCTGTCTGGGCATTTGCAAAAACGTGTCCACGCTCAATATATGAATATGCATCCATAAATCCTCCTGAAATTGCCAAAAGCATTCCAAGTCTTATGGATTCAGACATCTGCTTTGTTTGTTTCATTCTATCCTCCTACAATTCAAGGCTGTCCTCGCCGGCTTCTTCCATCATTTTTTCTCTGCATGATAAAACTATTCCGTCAATTTCCTCTAAATGATGTAACATTCTTTTCTCAAACTGATGTATCGGAAGTAAAATTCCTATTTCATCAAACTTCTTTTGATTTTTCTTCCCTGTTTCCTGTCCATAATAAACCATTGCAGAAGGAGCTACACTTTGAATCATTCTAAAAGTATCCCATATAATTGCATATGCCTGTGCCTCCGTCATTCCCAATTTTACCGTATCCGGAAGCGCATACAATATCATTACTCCACGACGTCTGTTTTCTAATTTTTCTTCAATTTCCATATCCTTAGTGTAATATCTTGCTATGTCAAACCCGTCTGCTAAATACAATTTAGACCTTGGTGCACATACATGATTTTCAAATATTTCCTTAAATTTAGTATATTCGTGATGTGACACAGGTTCTTTAATATCCTTTAACAATTTTCCCTCCACATCAGAAAGAAGTATTGGATTTCTCCCATTTTTTCCATAAAATCTTTTTGGAATAAGATATGCCTCTCTTAACAAATCAAACATACTTTTTTGGCATACCTCTAAAAGCAAAGCACTTATATCCTGAGTTTCATATGCTGAAAATAGTATTTTTGCAAAGCGTTCCGAATTTGAATCCACCACTAAATGATCATCATTTAGGTGCTCATAAAAAGTCTCACTTAACCGTTCACAGGCAACAGGTGATTGAATAATTTTTGAAAAAATAGCTTCCACTGCCTCTTCTCTTGGTATTTTTGAAATTTTCGTAGACATATAAATTCCTCCTTAAATATTATTTTCAAACAAATTATAAAACTGTAAAGCTGACGCGTCAATGTTTATCCTTGCATTATTTTAATCCCAAAACATAAATTTATTTTTTACATTTTTAAGGGGATATAATATAATGATGTAAGTATTTTAACGTTAAATAATTGTTTAGGAGATTTGTTAATATGAGCAAAATTAAAATTATAAAGAAAAACAACGATTATTCCATGGAATATGAAGTTGGCGATATTTTTGAAGTTGAAGGTACCTGGTATGGAGGAGTACACATTTCCGGTAAATCCGGAGCACCTGTTTCCCTGGATAAGGAGGAATATGAGGAATTGCCGGATACAGAAAAAAAACCGGATATTGATACTGATATATACAATAATCCGGATAATTTATCTACCCATAACATAAAAGTTGGGGATATAGTAAGGCATTTCAAGCGTGAGCTTGTTTCTTCTAATACCTCTGAATATTTATATAAAGTTCTGGCCTTTGCCACCCACACGGAAAATGGTGAAAGGTTAGTTATTTATCAGGGATTATATGCACCTTTCAAGGTTTGCGCCCGCCCCTTTGATATGTTTATGAGTGAAGTAGACCACAATAAATACCCTGATATTAAGCAGAAATACAGATTCGAGAAAATTGAAGTATGATTAATTTATTCCATACATTTCTTTAAAAATATTTCTTATTTCATCAAACTTCAGCACTTTATCGGGATGGTCTTTATGAGGTGCAATTATTTTTTCCATCCATACCATATTGTACCATCTTCCGAATTTATAACCACAATTATAAAATTCTCCTACCATCCTGTAACCTAAGTGCTGATGATACTCTACACTGTTTTTTGTAAGATATTCATCCTCCTCTTTAGGATATGCTATACAGGCATACAAATTGGTAATTTTCTGCAGTTCAAGTGCCTGTTCTAAGGCCTTATACAGCTTTTTTCCCATTCCCCTATGTTTAAGATTTTTATCCATATAAATAGTAGTTTCCACAGCCCTGTCATATGCCGCTCTTGACTTAAATTCCCCGGCATATGTATAACCTAAAATTTTTCCTTCTTCCTCTAAAACTAAATAAGGATATTTTTTTAATATATTTGAAATCCTATCACTAAACTCTTCAACTGATGGCACATCATATTCAAATGTTATAGCTGTATTTTCAACATAATAAGAATAAATTTTAAGTAACTCTTCTGCGTCTTCTCTTTTTGCAACCCTAATCATAATTTCACCTTCTTTAGTTGTTTAAAGCTTCTGCTTTGTGCTTTTTTGTATTTATATATGCAATTACGGATATTATTGTGTCTGCGCAGAAAACAAAGGAGAAAACAGACATTACAAGCTGTATTCCATCGGTAATCATTCCTTCATTTTTCATGCAGCTAAAACATGCAATGGCAAATAGTCCTGTTAAAATTATGCTAAAAGCATCGAAAAGAAACAGTGCTATGGAAAATGCAAATGTAAAAATAGTTAGCAAACATAATAATCCCATAATAAAAATTCCAATATATGCCGGAATCTGGACTAGTTTTACAATCATGTGGGTTCGTGCCATAACTGAAGCCTCATATTTTAATTTTCCCACTACCACCAATGTCAGGAAAACAATATTCATGGCAAGCCACACCGCGCCGAATATAATAAAAGCCAATATCATTATGTACACATCATCGAAAAACAGATTTTTCATAAGGTACATTCCTGTAGGTGTATTACTTCCAAATATCATGGCAAGCATTCCCAAAATTAAATATACATATAAAACATTCCCAATTGCTACTATCCTTCTCATACCGTTACCTCCTGATAAAAATTAAATTTTCTATGCCCCTAAGGGATGTTATTTCTTATCCATATCTACACATCCCTACATTTATTTACTATTTAGTATAACAATTGTATTCATTTTTTTCAATTTAACTCCGCAACATATGTTATAATCTGTTATAATTGTGACATATTATGAATAAGGTAGGTGATAATTATGGCAGGTAGTCATATTTCCATTCCAACTATTCTAAAAGTTGGAAAAAATACTTTAGAAAATCTTGGTTCATATCTTAAAAGCAGTGGTTTTAAAAATGCCGTTTTGTATTTTGGGAACGGTTTAATCAGCATGTTTGGAAATGAAATAATGGATTCTCTAAAAAAAGATGGTATAACAGTTCTTGATTATATGGAATTAGATACAACTAAAATAGAAGATATTATTAACTTAGCTTTTAACATTGATTCTAAAGCTCAGGTTATTGTTGGAATCGGAGGTGGCAAGGTTATTGACACTGCAAAATATGCGGCATACCTTAGGAAACTGCCTTATGTAAGTATTCCTACATCTGCTTCCAGTGACGGTTTTTCCAGTGCCAGTGCCTCTCTTTTAGTCAATGGTCGTCGTACTTCGGTGCCTGCCAAAATGGCTTATGGTATTGTTGCCGACACTGAAATTTTGAAAAGTGCCCCTGAAAAATTTATCTTTTCAGGTATTGGTGACATGGTATCAAAAATTACAGCATTGTATGACTGGAATTTTGAAGCTGAACGGGGATATTCAGAAATGAATGATTTTGCCGTTATGATTGCAAAAAAGGCAGTAAACAGTTTTGTAAGAACTCCTTTTGAAACAATACATGATGACCTTTTTTTAAGGGAACTGGTGGACTCTCTTGCCATGAGTGGAATTGCCAACGAAATTGCCGGAGGCAGCACTCCTACTAGTGGAAGTGAGCATCTTATTTCCCATTCCCTTGACAAAATGCTTGAACATCCTCAATTACATGGTATTCAGGTGGGGGTTGCCACTTACCTTATGAGTCGTGTTCAAAATCACAGATATATACGTGTTAATGCAATTTTTGAAAAAACAGGATTTTGGGATTATGTAGGTACACTTAATTTAAACAGGGACGACTATATGAGAGCTATTGATATGGCTCCGGAAATTAAGCCTCACAGACACACATATCTCCACGAGGAGCAATATAGAGAACTGGCAAAAAAAATATTATGTGAAGATGACGTTTTAAAACGTGTATTCGGATAGATTGGAGTAATATATGAAATATGATGGTTTATTATTTGATTTAGACGGCACCCTTTGGGATGCCACGGAAAATATACGCACATCCTGGAATATTGCAATAAAAGATTTTAAAGGATTAGAAAACCGTGAACTTACTGCTGAAGAATTGCAAGAGGTTATGGGGCTGCCCATGGATGAAATTGCCGCTAAACTTTTTTCAGAATATCCAAAGGAAAAACAGCTGGATATTTTACAACATTGTTGCGAAATTGAAAATGAATACTTAACAAGCCATGGTGGTATTCTGTTTCCTAATGTGGAAAAAACTCTTAGTAATCTCTCTAAAAACTTTAAATTATGTATTGTAAGCAATGGACAGGCAGGATATATTCAAACATTTCTTACCTCCCATAATATGAATAAATACTTTACTGATTTTCAGAACTGGGGTGACAATCAGGTTCCAAAGGGCGAGAACATCAAGCTGGTTATGAAACGTAACTCCATTAAACATGCCGCCTATATTGGTGATACATTAGGGGATTTCAATGCTTCAAAACTAGCCGGCATTGACTTCATATATGCAAAATACGGTTTTGGCGAAGTGGAAAAACCTGATTATACAATTAATTCCTTTGAGGAGTTGGAACAAATAGTTGGTTAGATGTATAAAAAATAGTGGAATATTATGAAAACATAAAATTCCACTATTTTTTCATCTAAGACAATTTATATATCGTCTCTTTTTCTTTTTAATTTAAACATTGACGGTAATGCCAGTGCTACTGCAACCGCAAGTATTATTTCACAACTATTACGCTCCAGTCATAATCAACTTTCTTGTAATTGCTGTCCACAACCTTCAAAATATTATCATATAAATAATCGTGTCCTGCGTTTGTATTCATTTTTGAATTATCATATAAAGTCTTTGCCACATTAAATATGGAAAATTTTGCAACTTTACTATACAAATATGTTCCATCAGATAACTTTGCATATGCCCTGATTTTATAGGACTGTGTAAGCGCCGGCACTGTCTTTCCATTATCTGTCATTGTCATAACATAATTAGTAGCTGTATCTGACTTGGAAAACTGTCGGTCAGTAATTCCTTTACTTGTTGAATTTACAGCTGCCACAAATTTATTTTCCACTCCTACATACATATCGTCATCTGATACACTGTCAACATCCACTGCATATATATTTCCAAATTCAACAACATTTTTTCCATTAATAGATGGCTCAACAGAAGAAACTGTCCTTAAGCCCTCTAAAATGTTACTTATCTGGAATCCTTCCACCTTAACATCATCTGAAATTATTATACCTGATGTGTCATTCTCTGTTGCTTTTTCTGTTGGTGCAACTGTTGGCAATGTTGTAGTTGTTTCTTCCTTTGATATAGTTACTTTTTCAGAAACTCCTGCACTTTCAACGCCATTTAAAACAGCTTTTACCGTAATGGTGTGTTCTCCTGCCTGAGATATATTGCAGGTAATTGCCTGGGCAGAATCATATGTACCATACAAAACATTATCTATGTAAACATTATATTTCTGCTTTGCATTAATCTGCTCCTGAGTCTGTCCCCATGCAAATGTAACTGTATTATTCTCAACTGTTTGTATAACAAATCCCACAACTTCCGTAGGCTGTGTTACAGGTGTAGCCGTTGGTGCCTCTGTAGCTTTTTCCGTTGGTGCTGCCGTAGGAGCATCTGTAGTAACTTCCCCTGCACTATAGAAATTAAAGCACTCCCATGCGCCCCCTATATTATCGCTAACTGCCTTTAGCTGTCCCTTATCTGATGAATCGTCAAAATCTGCCTTTACATATTTTCCATTTGCAATGGAACGAAGGGCATATTGATTTCCTGTTACATGGACAGGTTCAAACTGTTCCCACAAACTTATATTATTACTTCTTGCCAACAACTGATTATTTTCATCTATAACTGCGCATACATACTTTCCGTTTGCCTTTGATTTTAAGGAAATTGTTCCATTACCATTATTAATTACTTCCAACACATCATCTGTAGATGAGTACGATAATTTGTTTGCTGATAAAGGACTGTTACCACTATTTACTGCCGTTACAATATTATCTGTACACTCTAAATAGTAACTTCCCTCATTCATACATTCAGGTTCTGAACTTGAAATCACTCCCGGAGTGTATTTCTTAAATACGTTTGTAAGGGATGTATTTAAATATCCTGAACCCACATTAGACCATTTTGACAAAATAGTATCATAAGAATCACTCTCTGCATTGACACTTGAAACTGACTGATTAACCAGTCCCCAGTTTCCGTATGTGGATACGCATTTATATGTCCAGTTTGTCCAATTTAAACCACTGTCGTTTAACAGCTTAAGTCCCTGCTCCCATGTAGACGGACTATTAAAGTATGAAAATTCTCCCATATAACTTGGAACATTATAATTTGCACTGTTTATGTTATTTATACGCTTTTGCATATTGGCAATCTGCTGACCATTTGCATTCTCATAATCATCATATAAATAATTATGATACTCATACATAACATTTTCCCATCCATATGTATCAGGATTTGGCAAATCTGTAGGTTCCCATGTTGCTTCCATAATAATAACATGGGTTGGATCCTTTGCCCTAATTCTTTTATATGCATTATCATAAATATTCCACAACCATGAATGTAACTGATCGTCTGAATATCCTGAATTATAACGATATTCATTATAAGGTTCATTTAGCAAATCATAACCTGCCACTACAGGATTGCTATTATAGTGTTCAGCTATTTTTTCCCACATCTGATAATACATCTCCTGATTAGAAGCTGCATTACTTCCAAAGAAAAACTCAGAAGCACCTTTTTTATCGTTTCCTCCATCCACGCCTGAATGGTCGCTTCCGTTTTGTGAACCATAGGCACCGTGCATATCTATAATTACATAGATTCCTCTTTTTCCTGCCTGTTCAACAAACCAGTCAACCCTGTCAAAAGCATTGCTGTACCAGTTATTGTTTTCATCAACAAAATTCCTGTACCAAATTGGAAGTCTTATACAATTTATCCCCAGACTTGCACATGTATCAAAATCTGATTCCTTCCAGTAATTACTTTCATATGTGTTAATAAGAGTTTTTGCGGCATCACTGCCAAATCTGTTAGTTAATGTATTAATCAAATCTGTCTGGTCTGTTACATTAGCAGTATAATCCGTAGGTGTAAGCCAAAACTCCTGTAACATATATCCCCCTGCATTTGTTCCCCTAAGATATACGGTATCCCCCTGTCCATAATTATTCTTAAGAACCTTACCGTTTGCTTTTAAGAAATCCTTATATTTAATTTTGTTTGTAGTTGTAGCACTTACATCACTTGTTTTATATACCGTAATACCGGTAATTGACATTGCTGCTATAAGCATATACACAGTGATTTTCTTAATTAATCTTTTCAAAATCTGCCTCCTTACTTTGTCCACTACTTACCGGGGTCATAAAGGTTGTCATTCCATCCGTAATCCACTTTTGTTGATAAAAAGTATTTATTACCGCTTATTCTGCTTAAAATCGTATCATACAGGTATGCATGTCCATTATAGTTTGATGACATTGCATTTTTATAGAAATAATAAGCTACCTCCGGTATAGACATTGACTCAACATTATTTCCATATATAATGGTTCCATCTTCTGCCACTACAAAGGCTCTTGCATGGAAAGAGTTAGTAATCACATTAAGTGAGCCATCACTTCCATAATATGAATTATTTCTCACAGTTCTTACATATTCCATATATCCGCCTTTATTACTTAAAATACCATCATCCGTAGCAAGATATCCTAATGTGTAATCATTACCATTGTACCTTTTAGCTCCAATATATGTATGAGCTGCTCCTGATATCTGACTTGTATTCAACACTGAATAGGAGCTGTCAAATACATCTTTTGTTTCATCGCCTGTAGCGTTAGGATCAATTGTATATATAATTCCAACATTTTTAACCTTATAAGACTTGTCTGATACGGTAATTGTTTCTCCTACTGCCGGTGCCCTGCATATTGTTCTAAATGCTACTTTTTCCGCACCTTCCTCATCAAATACAACTTCTCCACTTGCATTATAATATCTGTTCCCATTTGTTTTTATCTGGAAACCTTTAATGCTGATTTTATCAGTCTTTATAATAGAAGATTCTGTTACTACTTCAACTTCGTTAGATATATCCTCACTAGAAACTGCCTCATCAACAGACGCCTGAATACTTACACTATGTTTTCCTGCTTCCACATTAGCTATTGTAGCTGTTGCTGATGGACATATAAAAGTAAAATCCTTTACATTTGCAATATTTTTACCGGTATTATTCACAAATTTCATATATACCGTATGCTTTCCTGCACTTAATGGCTTATACAAATCTATTGTAGCTGTAACATAGTCTGACCATGATGCATCAGTTTTCGGCGGTATCACCTTTAATGAACCAATTATTTCTCCGTCCATGGAATCCTCATATAAATAAATCATTCCGCTGTTTCCTTTAGCACAGGAATAATTTATTAAAAGAGATGTTGCCGGTGAACTTAAGGAAATATCGTCATATTTAGTCCAGTCACCGTTATGGGTTCCTCCTATGTTATGGTAAATACCATCTTTTGGATCTTTTGGATCTTTTACTATTCCATATTGGTCTGAAAAATCTATAGCCTTCTTTGTTACCTTTGATACTTTAACAACTGACTGATTAACTGTCATGGCAGGAGTTGTAGAATCATCAACGTATATATTATACTTTGTGTTACTGTTACTATCCATATCAGCCTTAGGATACCATGTTACGTTAATGGAATTAAGCATTCCCTGAGCATTTACACCTGAAACTGATTTTACCTTTGATGTAGCAATATTTTCTACTACTCCCGGAAAATAATCTTTAATTTTTGATGTCAATTCTGTATTTTCAGTACTTTCTCCTGCTTTTGACCACTTGCTTAATATAGTATCATAAGAATCATTTTCAACATCCGCCCAATAGTTATTAGTATCTGAATCTGAGCCGTTTCCAGGAGTATTGTATAATCCCCAGTTTCCATATTGCTTTGTACACTTATAATTCCATATTGTCCAATTCAGATTGTTGTCATTAAGCAGCTTAACTCCTGTATTCCATGTATCGTTGTTGCTCATGTAATTAAACTCACCAATATAGCTTGGCACATTGTGTGCTGCACTGTTAATGCTGTCGATTTTGCTTTGCATAGAGCTTATTTGCGTTCCTGATGCATTGTCATAGTCACCATACATATACTGATGATATTCATAAACTACATTTTCCCAACCTTTCTCTGTAGGGTTTGGAAGTGTATCAGGATCCCACACTGCTTCCATCATTATTATATGATTTGTATCAACTGTTCTTATTCTTTTATATGCCTTGTCGTAAACATTCCACAAAATCGACAATCTTTCCTGCTTAGTTTCATTTAAACCTGAATCACTCATATAATCTGCCATAGGTTCATTTAACAAATCATAACCGGCAACAACAGGGTTGTTTTTATAATGGTCTGCTATTTTGTACCACATCTCATAGAATTTTGCCTGATTAGTAGCTGCATCTGTTCCAAAAAATAATTTTGAATTATCCCTTTTCTGCTGATTGGTACTTCCACCATATATTCCTGAGTTATGACTTCCGTTTTGTGAACCATAGGCACCATGCATATCTATAATTACATATATTCCATAACGTCCTGCCGTTTCAATAAACCAGTCTAAACGGTCAAAAGCATTACTGTACCAGTTTCCATTTTCGTCCACTAAATTTCTATACCATATTGGAAGTCTTATACAATTAACTCCCAGTCTTGCGCAGTTTTCAAAATCCTTTGATGTCCAATAATTTTCCTCATATGTGTTAATCAGCTCTTTTGCTTTTTCACTTCCCAAACGGTCTGTAAGTTGATTGATTATGTCCTGTTGGCACCTTATATTTCCACTGGCGTTGTCACTTGTTGCTCCTTTTGTGGCACATAGCCATATTTCCTGTAGCATATACCCTCCGGCATTAACACCTCTTAAATATACTGTGTCACCATTGGTATTTTTAATTTCTTTTCCTTCTGTTTTCAAAAAATTAGGATAAACTTCCTTTTGTGTTGAAGCAGCTTTTACCGTATTTAACGTCATGGTATTCACATTAATACCTGTAATTATTAATGCAATACTTAATAATAAACTGCTTATCTTTTTCAATATATTCATAACTGTTCTCCTATAGATACAAAATCCACTGTTACTTTAGTCAAAAAGGTCTCCTATGTTTCCTCCTGTAACTTCCGGTGGTGAAAACCAATCTCTTGTTGCAGTGTCCCCTGGGCCATCCGGAGACGCAGTTGTCTCCGGTGTAAGGCTCGCCATCATATTTTTATTAACTTCAAATTTTGTAACTATTACTTCCGGTGTTGTATATAATTTTCGTTTAATCATTTGCTTTCTCCTTTTCAACGCTACTTTCTTATATAGATTCCACCATTCCACTCATACTGGACTTTTCTATAATATCCTTTATAATTTCCTATCTTTTCAACTTCATTATAAATCCATTGGTTTAAGTCCGTATAAGTTGTACCTCGTGCATTGTTTAATGCATCTAACAGTTCCTTATTTTGTTCTTCCGTCAGATTTTTTGAATAAAATTCCTCTCTTTGTGAGTATTCACCCTTATAACTATTCTGACAGTAAATAAAGTCATTCATGTCTCTATATACTGCATTTAACAGGTTATAATACTTGCTACCGGTACTTGTAACATTAAGAGTTTTCATCATTGCCTTAGCAATTCCCACTCTGTTATGCTGCATATCAACCAGATTTAATACATTATCATATAAGAACCTGTGTCCCTTTAATGTACTCATTTTCTGATTGCTGTAAAGATGCTTAGCTATCTCGTACATATCAACAGTATAAATATTATTTCCATATTCTATTTTTCCGTCTGCCATTTCAGCATATGCCCTTACAGTAACTTTTTCCTCTAATGTGTCAAACATGTAGCTTAAACACTTAAAAGTTAAACCATAGTAACTCCAATATTTTGTAGAGAACTCTGAACCGTCCTTTGTACTCCAATCTGCATACACACCATTTGGTGTTTCCTCATGTACTTTTACGTTACTATTGCCTGATGCCCCTTCTTTTGTCATTAAATTTTCCAGCTGTTTCCTATCCTTTCCAACTGTTTCTCCTTTAATGGCATATACAACACCAAACTTTTTAACTTTCTTTCCTTTAATAGTATTTTTGCTTACTCTGCATACTACCCTGAAAGACGGACTATATTCAGATACTCCTCCTTTATCTTTATTTCCATTCATTTGGAAGCCCTGTACTTCCACATCACCTAAATCATTATAAGTATTGGTGCATGAAAGAACTGTATCTCCGGTTACTTTATTTACCGTAACTTCCCTTCCGTCTGTGCTGTCTCCCTGATTTATAACCCAGGAGGTTTTGTAATACTCATCACTCCATATGCTAGTATCAACATCTTTTTTACTATAATCGTCCTCTGTTACTGTAACCTTACAATTGTTATATACGTATAACTCTATTTCTTCAGAGTGCTTTAAGCTAAACGTGTACTTTCCTGTTTCAGTTTCTGTAAGTCCTGTATTAGGAAGCTTTGCGGCATCTATTGCTTTTCCACCCTTTTCAATGGCTATTGTAAAGTTAAAGTTTTTATTCTTCTCAGCCATATTCCCTGATACATTTTTCTTTATGATAACTTTTCTAATAGGATTATAAATATTTATAAACTCAACAGAATTACCCTTAGCTGATGAATATGTAAATTCAGCAGTATATGCAAGATTTGTCCCATTAATATGGCTTATACCAACCTCTTCCTCTGTTCCGTTTTTATTAACTTTTTCTAAGTAATAAGGAAGATAATTGTTGCTTACAATCACCTCTTCTACTGTATATTGATTTTGATTTGTTAATTTTGCTTCATCGAAAGTAACGGTCTTAAAATATCCGCTTGCCTCTCCTCCCTGAGCCTTTTCTATCTTGACAAAATCACTTTGATTAATAGTTTTACTTTGTAAAATATTACCTGATTTATCTTTCAGTTTTGCAACTATGGTGTAGCCATCAGGTATTGTATCTAAACCTTCTACCTTAACTGTTGCAACTACAATTCCACTTTTGTAATAAAGCTTTAATACATTGTGGTTATATGCCACCGTCATGTTTCTGTCGTTTTCATCTACATAGAAATCTTTAGAATCAGCATCATTTTCACCACTTATTTTTGCCTGATATAATGTAAGTTCACTAACTTCTGACGGACTAGGTACAGCCACTCTGTCATAAGGATTAACAGTACCATTTACTGTTAAATTATCCTGTTTTTGTCCATCAACATAATACTCAATGGTGTATGACTGTCTCTGCTCAAATGTTACATTATCCAATAAACTTCCTACAGTTTCATTTGCTGTATCACTTTCATTTCTCTTTGCACCTCCTGCTGAGACAAAGAAGAAACGTGTAATGTAGTTTTTATCTCCTGATGGAGCATTGTATATACCATTATGGTCATTCCACTCTCCTGCATTTTTCTTGCTTGTTACCTTCCACATAGTTGCAGTAACTCCGTCAGATAATGTAAGAGTTGTACCTGTTGTTCCCTCCTGATTGGTTTCTATAGCCTTAACGTCATCTCTGCTTATTAATGCCTTAATCTGCTCAGCTGTCGTATAATTTTTTGCATCTTTAGCTGACATTGCCACAACATACATACTGTTCTGGCACCAGCGTCCTGCATAATCCAAATCCCAATAACACTGTGAATTAGGTGTTGTTAAAATATCCTGATATAATGCACCTACATTTTCACAGTTAAGCTCTGCAAACTGATCTCCATGGACATTATTTTTGTACATTTCATCCTGTGTTACGGAGAACTGGGATACCTGATACTTTTCTCCTGAAGTTTTTAACTTTCTTCCATTTACAATTTCAATATCATGTCCTACACGGTTACTATTTGGCCCATTAGTCCATCCCGGTGCTGTTGTTTTCCACATTAAACCTTCATATCCGTTAGGATACTGCTGTTCATCACCATTTGGGTTAAATGGAAAGATTTTTCCATCTTCATCTGTTGAAAACATTGCCGGATATTCAAAATCTCCATTTTGTATATTGTTATAATATTGTACCTTGTAAGAATGTGACCACTGTGTAGTACCACTTTTTCTTACTCTGTAGTATTTACCACCGCCTAAATCTTCTGCAACGTGAACAATGTCATTTGTTATTCCATCCTTACTGTTTCCCAATATCTCAAGATCATATCTCTTCTTTGCCACATCAGTCCATGTTTCTCCGTCACTACTCTTTTGCCACTCATATGTACAGCCACTTTCAGGATTCTTAACACAAAGACTACCATTTTCGCTTAATTTATCTTCTATAATAATTGCCGACTTCCAAACTCTTACTTTATAAACCAAACTAAACTTTGCACTTGGGCTTTCCTTGGCTAAATCAGCTGTTTCAAAAATCTGACATCCTATTTGTGTCTCAACATAATCTTTGTCTCCAAAATCAAGGTTTGCCGGTAACTTATACTGAACAGTTGCCTGCTGTTGATTCTTATAGGAAACTATTCCCTCATCATGACTTTCAGCACCTCTTAATTCAGCACCTGAATTTCCTGATGACCAGTAAATTGTATGCTTTGATGCGTCACAATACAATTCTCTCGGGTTTACATAAAAATACAAATCCTTATTTGCTTCATATACAACGTCATATGTATCCCCTGTACCTATTACATCATCCTGTACAAGACTGCTGTCAATCATTCCGGCTTTTTCCGTATCCTGTAGTGCTGATACCGGATAAATTCCATAATTTTTCTTAGACTGATTAGTCCAATAATCTGTCTTATCTGTTTCTTTTCCCCACACTTCAAATTCATAAATGGATAATCCCCAGTTTCCACCTCTTACTTTTTCATCTGTATACAATCTAACGTATCTTGTTTTTACGTTATCCATATGAATGCTGTTTCCTAATTCAAGGTTTGCATAATAGGCATCTTTTTGAATTTCATCAGCATCTCCCGGCTCTGTCCAGTCTGTAACAGTCCGATAATCCTTCCATGTTTCTCCGTCATCTGAAATCTGGATTTTAAAACTTTTTGCATAGGCACGCTCAAATTTCAAATCTACCGAATCTATTGCACACTGCTTTCCTAAATCAATCTGATACCATGGATTAGCGTCTTCCTTCGGTGCTGCCCATCTTGTGTCATCCTTTCCGTCTACTGCATTTTCAGGATTAGAAGTAGTTGCTCCATTAGCAGAACTGCTTGCCTTTACATCTTTTCCTACTGAAAGGTCTGACAGTTCTCCCTTAACTGCTGTACCATAAACTCTGATATCTCTTATGGACATTGCATTATAATATGCCATTTTTATACAACGTACTTTTACATATCTTGCCTTTCCTAAACATACGCCATCCGACTCATATTTAAGTTTGTCTGTATCTGTTGTTTTAAAACCTCTCACTGTTCTTGCAACAGTCCAATTTACCTTATCTCTTGAAACAAGAATCTGAAAATCATCAGGATATGCATTTTCAAACATAATGCTGACTTTTTCAATTTCATATAATTTTTCAAGGTCAATTATGAAATATCCTTTATCACCACTTTCACCACTTCCCCATCTTGTGTCTTCATCTTCATCTACGGCATTTTCCGGGTTTAAATTAGTCTGTGAACCGGACGCCTCCACCGGCTTACCAAAAGCAAGGTTATCCTTATCAGTAACTCTTTCCAACTTGAAATAGTCTACATTTGCCTGCTGCCATGAATTGCTTTCAGAATAAGGAATATTAGAAGCACCTGTAATATCAATTACATTTACTCCCTTATTTAAAGTAACTTCGGTAGATATTGTTTTAACTGTTGTCCATCCACCTGTAACAGGTGCTGAAATACTTGTCCAACTGGAATTACCTGTACTGTTAATTCTGCAATCAATATTTGTATCCTTTGAACTTCCTGATGCATACGCAACAGTGAGTTTATACTTCCCTGCATGTTTTACGTCAACATAAGAAGTAAGGTACGCCCTGCCATTATCCGGCCATGCGTTCATTCCACCTACTGCTTTTCCATTAGAAAACGCATTATCTTCCTGTATATTATGTTCGCTGTCTGCATCTCCCTGAATGTAAGCATGGGCATTCTCTGCTTCGTGCTTATCATTACTGTCTGAAACTGTTTCCGGTTCATACTCAAACTGGAAATAATCAAGATTACATGTTCCCTTTGAGCCATCCGCAACAAATTTTAAATATATTTCATGATTTCCTGATGGAATACTTATTTTTTTTGACGTATCAACATAAGTTGCCCATTCAGAGCCTGTTCCTGTTGTTTCCACTGTAGCAACAGGCGTTCCTGACATTGAGCTGTCATCAACATATATTTCAACTTTTCCACCATCATTATTTTTTACACTGTTTCTTAAATATATCTTTGATACCTTCCTATCAAAGAAAACATTGTATTCTGCCCATTTTCCATTTGTAAGTCCTCCAAGATTTTTTCCATCTACATAACTGTCATTTTCGCCTTCTACTTTTATATTCCCTGAACTTTTAGCAAAATCCTCTGCCTGTATTTTATTTCCTTTTAATGTTGTATCTAAAACACCTGAAAATGCCAATTTAACATCTTCACTATATTCTAATGTAAAGCAGTCTATGTTCAGCCATTCGTCCCAAACATTTTTGCCATCATTACGACCATGTGGTGTGTTTTCTTTCCAAACCCATACCGCTCCTGAAATATCAATTTTATTAATTCCCTGTTTCAATTCAGCATTTACATCTACAGATTTTACCTCATCCCATAAGGAACCTACATCTGTTATGTCACAAGTGTTCCAACTGCCGTTATTTATTCTGTACTGAAGGGATGTAGTCATAGTTCCGGAATACTTTATTGTCATATTATAGTATCCGGCATTTGCAGCTTTAACATAGGTAGTTAAATATGAGCGGTCATGCTGCATATATGTATTCATTTTTCCTATTGCCGCACCATTTGAGTATTTATCGCTTGACTCTGTAGATGCCTTCATTCCGGCAGTGCCTCTGACATATGCATGAGCCCTTTCTGCCTCATGCTTTGTAGTTGCATTTTCCGGCTTATATTCAAACTGAAAATAATCAAGATTACATACATGATTCTTTCCTGTGTCTGTAGTGAATTTCAAATATATTTTGTGATTTCCCGCAGGTATACTAACCTCACCGGATATATCAGTATATATACCCCAATCTCCTGTGGAACTTACATTTATAGTTGCAACGGGTGTTCCTGACATTGTGCTGTCGTCAACATAAACATCTATTTTTCCTGCTGAATTTTTATCACCACTATATCTTAAATATATTCTGGATGTCATTCTGTCAAAATTAATGTTATACTGAACCCATTTTCCGTCTGACAGTCCTCCTATATTTTTGCTTCCACTGGCTGAAGAATTATTATCATCTGTTACTCCATTGGCTCTGCTGTCTGTATTCTCTGCCTCTATTTTGTTACCAACGGTTTCCTTATTTCCAACAGAAAATTTCTCAAAAGCTTTCTTGCTGTAAGATTTTTCCTGCTCATTTCCGTAAATACCTACCTCGTAAAGGGAAATTCCGTAATACTGTCCTCCGGTGTAATGACTCTTTATGTAAGTACGCTGTACAGTTTGTATTTTTATATATCTTGCCTTAACTGCACTAAATGCTATTTTATCCACCCTTGCATATGAATCTGAATTATAGGCTTCACTGTCGTAAACTGTGGTAATAAGACTGTAATCTGTTCCATTTTCTGATTTATAAATATTATATACAGTGGCATTGGCATGCTTCCAGCTTAAATATACCTTCTCCACACTGTATGTTGCCCCTAAGTCCACAGTATAATATGTGTCATCACCCTTTGTATCAGACCATCTTGTAGCAGCATCATTATCAATAGCCCCACTTATAGGAGTACTGCTATTCTCCACTCCACTGGCTGTGGCAGATACTCCGTTATTTCTCACATAGTTATAATACTGGTCTTCTAAAATATCTGAAAAAGTCTCTCCTGTATCATCTGTCTTTTTTGTAAATACTCCGGTGTCACTAATGGTACTTTCTACTGATGCTTTAGCATCACTTCCAAATATGCCTATTTCCCATATGGACAAACCTTTAAGTCTGTTGTTGCTTGGGTCTGCCAAATAAGAATCACCAACATCTGTTATTTTTACATACCTTGCAGACACTGCATTACTTAACGCTACAGTATCCACCCTGTTTTTAGGGTCGGTATAAGCACTTATTTTAACTCTTGAAACTTCTTTGTAACGTCTTCCATCATTTGAAATTTCTATTTTGTAGTCAATGGAACTTGCTACTTCCCAGCTAATCCCAATTTTAGACACGGAATAACTTTGCTTTAAGTCGATTTGAATCCAGTGTCCTTTTGTATGGTTCGAGTTAGACCATCTTGTATCTGTGTTTCCATCAACAGCTTTAGATGCATCCTTGCCATTCTCAACACCATCATCAGAAGTTGCATTGACGCCATATTTAATGTAATTATATAAGTCTCCGTCTTTGTCGCCAAATGCCTTCTTAATGCCATCCTGCATGGTGACATTTGCATTGGTTGCATTAGCAGTTGCCGCGGCTTTAACATTGATATTCGTCACTGAAATACTTGTCATCGCCATACTTACGGCAAGAACCGTCGCAAGCACTTTTCTTAGTAACTTCTTCACTTTTTTCTCCTCCAAAATATTTAATAAAAATCTCTTTCGTACATAATATATTATACTGCATTTATTTTCCAAAATCATTTTGATAAAAGTATCAATTTTTCATTATAGTGTCCTTTTTTTATAATTATGCATAATAACGCAACGACATCCTTATCTTTTTATATCTGTTAGGTTCAAGGTACACTATAAAAGGACAGTGTTTCGATTTTTAGGAAATACTGTCCTTTTATTTTTACTATCTTATTTTTTTATTTACATACTTTGCCTTGTATTTAGAATAAACTATTGTCTGATCTTTATACAAACCATAGTATCCTGACAGGGCATAGCTTATTGATATGGCAATTAAATAATATGATACCCCCTCAAATCCAAATAATTCAAAGGAAATGAGCATTGATGTAACAGGGCAGTTGGTAATTCCACAAAACACCGCCACCATTCCTGCCGCTGCAGCTAATTCCGGTGGAAATCCTATGATTTGTCCACATACACATCCAAAGGTTGCACCTATACAAAATCCCGGAACTATTTCGCCTCCACGGAATCCTGCCCTCATGGTTATTGCAGTCAAAACCATTTTCCACACAAAATCAAGAGGTCGTGCCCTGCCGTTTATAGCACGGGCAATTAACTCACTTCCTGCTCCCATGTAATCACTCGTATTTAGGAAGAGCGTTATCACAATTACAACACATCCTGCCACAAAAACACGAATATATGGATTCTTAAGGCATTTTGTATAAATTTTGGAGGCTATTTTTAGTGCAATACAAAACAGTATGCTTACTGCTCCGCACCCTGCAGCAATAACGCCCATTTTTAATCCGTTTTCAATGGTGATTTCAGGAATATTGGTAACATTAAAAACTTCCGGATGAATTCCTAATCCTGCTGCAAACTCTGCTGCTATTATCGATGCTATAACACAGGGCAGCAATGCGGCATAATACATAACTCCAACACTTACTACTTCCATGGCAAAAACTGCCGCTGCCATGGGAGTTCCAAACACCGCTGAAAACGCGGCACTCATTCCACACATTACCATAACATGTTGGTCAAATTCATCTAGCTTCACTATTCTCCCAAACTGATTGCCTATGCTTCCACCAAACTGTATTGCCGCACCCTCTCTACCTGCCGAACCTCCTGTTAAGTGGGTTAGCAGAGTTGCCACAAAAATCAAGGGAGCTGATTTAATGGGGACATCATCTTTAGACCTGATGGTGGATAAGACCTGATTTGTTCCCCTATCATCCTTGTCTAACATCTGATACATAAAAACAATAATCAGTCCGGCAATGGGAAGAAACAGAAATACCCATGGGCTGCCGGTTCTAAACTTTATTGCTCCTTTTATGCAACCTGCAAACACGCTACTTGCTCCACCTACTATAACTCCTGTAAGTATGGCAAGAATTATCCATTTGAAAAAAGTAGTAATATCCTTTTTCATCCTGCCTTCATAATAATGAACTACTGCCTTATTTCGTTCTTCCCTTGTCATATTTTTGCTATCTATATGCATTGTATTTTCTCCCTGCACGGAGATAAAAAGTCCGACATCACAGAACATAACCGGCATTCTGTAACGTCGGACCTTACATGGAAAACTCTTGTATTTTCCTACAAACTCCGCTGTTAATTACCCTCTAAAATATATTTATTTTAATTATACACTGTATTTTCATAGTGTCAATTAACAGTATCTCTTCCTTATTATATATAATCTTTTGTTTTGTGCATCAGACATTAATCTATGCTTCTGTACTTTCCTTTTTAGCACTGAATAATTTCTTTAAACAACTGAATGCAACCAACACTCCAAGAACCATAAGAAGTACCGCAACTATAAACTGAAGTCCGTCTACAAGGAATGTAGCATTGCCATTTACCATATTAGCAACTAATGCAATTGTCTTCTGAACTAATGCCGTAAAGGTTACTGCTAACATTACAAACATTGGTATGTACAATGTCCAGCCTGTTCTTCCTGTTGTTTTAAGGAATACTGCTAATGCAATTAAAACTAATGCTGCAAGAAGCTGGTTTGCAGAGCCAAACAAAGGCCATACATTGTTGTATCCACCAAGAGTAAGTAAATATCCAAAGAATAATGTTATAACTGTTGCAAAATATTTATTAGTTAAAACCTTCTGCCATACAGGCATTTTGGATGTGTCTGTTGTGTCGCCATAGAATAATTCCTGGAATGACATTCTTCCGATTCTGGCAACTGAATCTAATGATGTAAGGGCTAATGCTGATACACACATTGTCATGAAAACTGTTGCAACCTGTACAGGTAATCCTAATTTTTCCAAAAATCCTGCAACACCATTTGAAAAGATTGTAAAAGGTGTTCCATCAGGCTTTGTTCCATTTACTGCAACTGCGCCTACAACTACAAGAGATATTATTCCCAGCAATGATTCAACTACCATGGCTCCATATCCAACCATCGGCATATCTTTCTCATTGCTAATTGTTTTTGATGATGTTCCTGATGATACAAGGCTATGGAAACCTGAAACTGCACCACATGCAATTGTTACAAATAATGTAGGAAACAAATAATTTCCTCCTACGTTAAATCCGTTGTAGGCATTTAACTGCATTGTAGGATGTGCAACTACTACACCAATTACTGCTCCTGCAATCATGCCTAATAACATAAAGGTTGTCATGTAGTCTCTAGGCTGCATTAAAAGCCACATTGGCATAACTGATGCCAGGAATAAATAAGCCATAACAATGTATATCCAGGCTGTTTTTGTTGCATAAATAGGAAGTTTCATACCTATTGCAAACATAGCTACCAAAAGTGCAATGGCAATTACAGCACGTACTATTTCATTCATTTTTCCTACACGTTTTTGAATTACTCCGAAAACAACTGCTACAACAATAAATAACATTGATATGGAAGCTGCTGCTGAATTTGCGTAGCTTACGCTTTCTTTCATTCCTGCAACTCCTTTACCTACGAAGGTTCCTGCAACCATATCTGTAAATGCTGCAATTACCAGTAATGTAAACAACCAGCAAAACAGCATAAATAATTTTCGTCCGCTTCTTCCGATATATTTTTCAATAATCATTCCCATGGATTTTCCTTCGTTTTTAACTGATGCATATAATGAACCGAAATCCTGAACAGCTCCAAAGAATAATCCACCAATTACTAACCATAACAAAACCGGAACCCATCCGAATACTGATGCAAGTATAGGTCCTGTTACAGGTCCTGCTCCTGCAATTGATGAAAACTGATGTGCAAATACCGTAAATTTAGATGATGGCACATAATCTTGTCCGTCTTCATGAGTGTATGCCGGTGTTTTTGCCTTAGCATCGATTCCCCATTTATTTGCCAACCAACGTCCGTAAAATAGATAGCCGGCACCTAAAACTACAATTCCGATTAAAACAATAACTAAACCATTCATTTCTTTCTTTCGCAAAAATGCGACTCCTTTCTTATATTTGCAAAGAGTCTATATCGAAGGGATTTCTATTAAGTAAAAAAACCTCCGTCCTTATTCTACATAAAGACGAAGGTTAAAACTTCCGCGTTACCACTCTACTTGTCATTTCCATGACCACTCAGTCTCATCTCACAAGCCTACGCTATAGAAATAAGCTTCTTTTTAACGGTAGAAAACCGGTGACACCTACTATTCCAAAAGAACTTCAGTGCACTGCTCACAGAGGATAATCATTAAAAACATACACCGTCTCACACCAACCGACGGTTCTCTTTAGTACTTACTTTCCAATGACCTTATTCTGCTCTTCGCATTTTCTCTTTGTTGACACCCACGATAACACTGTGTGAAAAACTTGTCAATGCCGCTTTAAAAAAACTTTGTGTTGTTTTAATTTCACTTTATTTTTTTAAGTGTCTGGTTGCTTTTTGTATATTTTTTTAATTTTTTCTACAAATTTTCTTTTATGTCTTCTATTATCTGCTTTGGTGTCAAATGATTGTCCCTTAACACTTTCTCTAGATTGTAGCGGTCAAGAAATTCTGTTTTGATTCCATAATTTAAAACTTTCATGTCTGTATTTCCATAGAATCCTGAAATTTTCTGACCAAAGCCACCATCTAAAAAGCCGTCTTCTAACGTAATAACAACTTTATGGTTCTCTTTTAAACCATTAAGAGTGTTTTCATCTAATCCTGTTATATAATAAGGATTAACAATTGTTGCATTGATTCCTGTACTTTCTTTTAAAAGTATGGCAACTTCCTTACCTAAGTGGTAAAATCCACCAAGTCCAATTATGGCAACATCACTGCCCCTTTCAGTTATTTCATAAGTATTAAGTCTGCTAAAATCCTTTGAAACTATTTTGCCATCAGAAACAACCTGACCACCCGGAACTTTAATTGCCACCGGATAATCCTTCTGCTCAATGCTCCAATCAAGCATTGCCAAATATTCCTCTTTAGTTGTTGGTGCTAAATAAACAAGATTTGGAATATTTGACATCATTGGAATATCCTGTAAACCAATGTGGGTAACATCATTCATGCCATATACGGAGCCTGCGAAAGTAACAATAGTTGCGGGATTTTTATCAATACACAAATCCTGTGAAATCTGATCGAAAGCACGCTGAATAAATGTGCTGTAAACACCAAATACAGGCTTTCCTCCGTTTTTTGCAATACCGGAAGCCATGGCAACTGCCGTTTCCTCTGCAATTCCCACATCTACAAACTGACTTCCTGCCTCTTTTCTTTTATCCTCTGTAAATCCCATTATAGTAGGAGTTCCTGCTGTAATTGCCACAACTTTTGAATCCTTCTTCATTTTATCCAAAAGGTAGACGTTAGTTACGGATGAATAATCCTCTCCGTCAAAAGTATATAACGGCTTACCTGTTTCAATATCAAATGGAGCACAAAAATGCCATTTTTCCTTGTTATGCTCTGCTATTTCATAACCTTTTCCCTTTAGGGTTTTAATATGGACAACTACAGGCTTTTTACTGTCTTTAACCTGTTTAAAAGCCTCAATAAGGGAAGTAACATCATTTCCTTTGTCCACATAAATATAATCAAAATTCATTGCCTTAAATAAATTACACTGAGCCTGTCCGTCTGTCTTCCTAAGAAGCTTCAGATTTTTGTATATGCCTCCATGGTTTTCGGCAATGGACATATCATTATCATTTACCACAACAATAAAATTACTGTTCATTTCACCGGCAACATCTAAGCCCTCTAATGCTTCACCACCACTTAATGAGCCATCACCAATTACGGCTATTACGTTGCCGTCCTCACCATTTAAATCCCTTGCCTTTGCCAAACCACAGGCAAGACTTACAGATGTGGATGTATGACCTATCGTAAAGAAATCATGCTCACTTTCCTTTGGATTGGTAAATCCTGACACATCATCGTAATGTTCCTCATACAAATATGCATCTTTTCTTCCTGTAAGCATTTTGTGTGGATAGCTTTGATGAGAAACATCATATACTATCTTGTCCTTAGGTGAATTAAAAACGTAGTGAAGTGCTATTGTTGCCTCCACCATACCAAAGTTTGGTCCGAAATGTCCGCCATGCTTACTTGCTCTTTTAAGTAGTGCCTGTCTCATTTCATCCGCCAACACCTCAAGCTGCGGTATTGATAACTCTTTTACGTCTTTTGGTTCATTTATATTTTCTATATACATTGTAATCCTCCATATTTACATAATATTATCTGACTATTTTTATTTTCTAGTCATTGTTACATGTGTCCTTATCCCAGTTCAATTCTCCGGTATCTACTGCCTTTTGATATCTTGATATTTTATAATCAAGACGTTTCATTGCAGTTTCTAACTGACTTCTCTGCTCCTCTAATTTTTTTTTTCCTCCTGTAACAGATGAAGTCTTGCAGAAAATGTTGTATCTCCCTGCATACACATTTTCACATATTCAATAAGAGATTCCACTGAAACTCCGGCTTTTCGCATACAAATCACCGGTTCCACCCAGCTTAAATCGCTTTCCTGATAATCACGTATGCCACTTGCAGTACGGGTAACTTCCGGAATCATACCTATTCTCTCATAATATCGAAGAGTGTCTGATGAAATATCATATTTTTCACTTACTTCTTTTATGGTCATAAAAATCACTCCTTCCTGATAAAGAAATTATAAAGCTTAGAGTATACTCTAAGTCAAGGATTTTTATATTAATCACGGTATTTCCACAAAAAACCGGTAAAATTATACTTTTTATAAAGCATAACTTTACCGGTTAGTTTTCGTTATATTGATTTACATAATTTTATTTTGCTAATGAATTATCCCAATTAAACCTTAACTCTACCCCAAATTTGTATTGTTCTCAACCGTTCGTGAACCATAACCATAAAAAGTTCCCACTATAACTTCTTCATCCCCGCCTGTTGCCGCCTTAACATTCGTTACTATAATGCCGTCTGTCCTCAATGCCGTAAACATCATTATAACGAATAAAAGTATGGCTAAAACCTTCCTTTCCATTTAATACTCCCATTTGTTTTTTATGAATATTGTTGTAATAACATTATTACCTTCCGTCACCTCAGTATTAATAAAAAATATACATTTCACTTTAAATATTTTCCATTTCTTTTAATACTTTATCAATATCACATTTATCCGGATTATCACCAATTAAATTACATATTTTTTCTATCAGTACAATGTCTTCTTCCAGTTCATCAGCTATCTGGGATAGTGGCTTTTTCTTTGTTAGTTTCTTGCATACTTGTGTAATAAGCTTTCTGTTTTGTCCTATATTTTCCCCTTCTGCCAGTCCCTCTTCATAATAGTCCTCTTTTAAGTGTTCTCTTGTTTTTTCCTCATCATATTCCATCATAAACATATCAAGCACCTCCGACCTGTGTTCCTGCAGGAAATCTATTAAGACACCATTTTCTATACAATAATCTATTGCCTGTAGTATTGCTTCTCTCTGGTCTTCCGTTTCCTGCCGAAACTCTTTTATCTTTGCCACCATTATAGCATAGCCTTCAAGAATTGAACACTTTTCCATTAATTCTTTGTTACATCCGTAATTGATATTTAGAACTGTTGCCGTCCATTCAAAACATCCTTCACCAACCGGCACCTTAAAGGCGTCTGATAACTTAAGTATCTCCCTTTCGGGTCGTTTCTCATTTCCATTATAAAACACATAATACTGGGGTGTGGGAATCATTATGAGCTTCCTTCTGTTAAGGTCAAGGTCATTTTCAACTACATACTTATTATATAATTCCCCTGCATATCTGAATCCACGAAAGGGCATATTAGGATTCCATGTACTTTGATGCTCCATTAGTGCCATTCTGTTGTCAATTATGCAGGACACATCATTTTTCATATTCATATAAAACACATCGTCTAATGTGTAAATTTGTAAATCATCAGGGTTAGTATAGTTAGTACCGTTTAATGCATTAAATAGTTCCAGTAAATTCCCCTTATATTTTTCATATCCGAAAAGCATTCTGAATACCCTGTCTTTATGCTGCCTGTTAACTCCTGCCATAAGTCCTCCTTTGTTTTTAATTTAGTATGTTTTGTTTTATATACACAGTGTAACATAATTGTAGGTTTTATTGCAACATAATTATTTTGTTACTATAATTATTTTATGTGATGTTTTATTTTCAGATGAATTTTCAGCATTAAACAAGAATAGCTACTCTTTAATTGCTGATTATTATTTTCCTAATCATAAATAATGTTATTTTATTTTTTCTTTTTGTTTTGAATATATGTGTTTTCCCCATTTTTTCATACTTACTTTCGTTTTTACAAGCATTTATCTCAATATATCTTATCGTTGTAATTGCTGTTCTAAAATTAGCTCATTAAGGATTTTCGAGGTAACAAAGGTGGATTCGCTTTCAGCAAAAATTCAGAAAATGTACGGATACAGCGACTATGAAATGGCACTTATAAAATATTCTGTTACTGCAATGCTTTCTGAGATCAGCAAAATCGTCATTTTAAGTATTTTTTATTTGTTTATTGGAAAATTTGATTTATTTGTGGCATTTTCAGCACTGCTGATTTTTCTGCGAATTAATGGTGGGGGATATCATTGCAAGCATTATATTACATGCTTGATGCTTACAACTTTAATATCTGTTTTAGCTATAATTGTTTTACCGTTAATATCTCTCCCTAATTATTCCATAATGATATGCGTTTTAATTGTATGTTTACTTGTTACATACTACATTGGACCTGTTCCATCACCCTTTAGACCAAATCCGGATATATTGCTAATTAAACGCTGTAACATCAAATGTTTTCTCGTAATTCTTACTTTCATTATAATTGTTAGCATTTTCAATTCTAACAATGGGATAAAACCTTATCTTGTTGTTGGCTTTTGGACTATTACATTACATACATTACAATTGATTATAGCTAAAATACTTCGGAAAGGAGACTAGAAAATTATGAAAAAATTTGCTTATTCAAGAATTAATAAGCTTTGCAGTATGTTCTTAGCACTTGGATTATTTTCACATTTTCATGGTGTAAGTTTTTTCTTATTTGGTGAACCTAAATATCCACTACCAAAAGACTTTAAATAAAAACATAAAACAATACTCATTAGATATTTTTAATGAGTATTGTTTTGATTAACGAACACGATACGGAACTCTATCCATTTTTCCTCAACTTCATTTATTAAATGTGTGAAAATATCATAATTATATTTTTTTTGATATTCTTTAATTTTAGACAATCCAAGCCCCCTGTTATCACCTTTAGTAGAATACCCCTCTCTGTAAAACTTCTCTATATCATTATTTGAAATGTCTTCTACAGGATTTTTAACACATATCTCTAACTGTTCCCCCTCTATAAGTTGAAATTTAATTTTATTTAGTCCATTACTGTCCTTCACAGCCTCAATTGCATTATCCAACAGTATTCCCAAAATATCAATTAAATCGTACATCGAAATGTCACTTTTCCCCTCAAATGCAATATCATATTCAACTTTTACTCCAACCGATTCTGCCCTCATAAATTTTGTATATATAAATCCAGATAAAGTCGAATTATTACTACAACTTAATACTTTTGAATATCTATTTTCATATATAAGTTTATCACAATATTTCTTTTGAGCTTCTACTAATGATTCCAATGAATCTGCCGTTAAATGAAGACTATATACCGCATCTATCTGATTCTGAAAATCATGTTGCCTTTTTCTTATAGTCTGCACTAGTTCTTCAAAAACACCATTATACAAGTTTGTCATTTCTATTTCTCGCTCTTTTCTTTCTACTTCAAAAGATGATTTCTGCCATCTATACAAAAAGACCGCTAACATAATCATCAATAAACTTATTAGTATAAATATGTCCTTATCAATAATACTACTCATCTTAAGTGAAAACATACAATATCCAATTATAAAAACACATATTATTAAGCACCCTCTCAAAATCCAATCTTTTCTTGCACAAACCTCCACAATATTTTTATATTTTTTGTTCTTCCTTGACACATATAATATTATAAATGTTATGAAATTAATTAGTATTGATATAATGCTCTCACTTGGAATAAAATAATACAAAAAACTTAATGGTGTATATATCATCATCTGCAACAACACAATAATAATCATAACCAGTAAGCATTTTAGAACTGTTCTTTTTACACTGTCTCCAAATTTTAAATAAGCATATATAAAGTAAATTAAATAAATCACAAAATACATACCCTTAGAAACTATGCCTTCCTGTATCATTTGCATGAATGCCATTTCAATCCCAACAAATCCCACATTATAAACGTCTATTTTTAGTTTTTCTCCATTTAGGCTGTGCAGACATACTACAAGAGCGAGCATTTCAAATAGACGATATGTTATTTCGAGCATCTCTGAAGTCCCTCCAGAAAGCTTTGCTTAAGCCTGATTCCTATTTCCAGTTTTCCGTATCCGTCTCTCAGATATGCATACCTGTTTACTATATCCACACTTTCCACATAATCTGCGTTTACTATTGTATTTTTATTACATTTGAGAAATCTTTCAGAATTTAATTCCAACAAGGTATTTTTTGTAGATTTATATGGGGCATCCACTACCTCATCTTTACAATGGATATGTGAAGTATTATGGTCAATTTCAAAATATACGATATCTTCAACCTTTATTATGTAATGTACAAAGTCCTTCTTGTATTTGTAGTAGCGGTTTTCCTTCTTTTCAGTCTGAAACTTCAATGTTTCCTTTACCGTTTCCAAAAATTCATCATTATCATATGGCTTTTCAAAATATCTGTAACAATGTAGCTGTGCATACGCATACAAATTAGCGTCTTCTAATGCCGTTGTAAAAATAATCGGAGTAAATTTATACCTGTCTATTTTTCTTATACTCTCAACGAATTTAGTTCCGGCAATATCTCCCGGTATATTTGTGTTTAATATGATATCTACAATGAACAAATCGATGTGATATTCTAAAGCATAGCGATATGCCTGTTCGCTATTTTCAGCTTTATGAATAAATACCCCATCGATTCTATTAATCAGTGCACAGGCTTTATCCATACTGTGCATATTATCTTCTACTATCAATATTTGTTTGTCTGTTGATTGCATAAACATTTATCCCCTGTGTTAATTTATTTCTTTTTTCTTACATTTATATCATATTCCTGTTGAACCTTAAATGCACTTTTGGTTATTTCCAAATATATTTTTATCTTTTCATCTGCCGGTAGTCTGACAAAATCATATACATATTCCTGCTTGCCTTCTACCTTTCCCAAGAGAATATAATTTGGTGATGCATTGAATTTATCGTAAAGTATCTGCAATTGATTTGTAGTAACCTTGCTCTTACCGTATTCAATATTTTGATAATGCGTTGTGGAATGTATTCCCAGTATTTCCGCCATCTTCTCCTGGGATAATTGGTTCTCTTTTCTTACCGCGCGAATGCGCTGTCCGATTTCTCTATCTGTATTCATTTCTGCACCTTAGTTTATATTAATATCCCAATACCTACTTTGTCAATTTTAATATTTTTACTATCGTCATTCCACATTTATATGAGTGTTATTAACACTGTATTACAGTGTGTTTTTTCAAAAAAAAATATAAAGGCCTTTTGTTACCTTTATATTTTTTCATTACACTTATGATGTTTTATTGTCAAACATAATATGTACTTTACTTTCCTTCTTTTGCAAAGTATTCTTTTACAAGTTTTACCACAACTCCTGATAATAGGAAAACTGCAATAAGGTTTGGTATTGCCATCAATCCATTAAAGGTTTCGGCTATGCTCCAAAGAAGTCCCAAATCCATTGTAGCTCCCACAATGGCAACTAAAGAGTATACCAGCATAAAAGGCTTGTTTACCTTTGAGCCAAACAAGAATTCGATACATCTTGCGCCATACAGTCCCCAGCCTACAATGGTCGAAAATGCGAAACAACACATTGCCACCGCAGTAAAAATTGAAACCCAGCTACCGTATGTTGAGGTAAATCCTGAGATTGTAAGCTCTGCTCCTGCTGCGCTTCCAAAGTTAATAGGCACTTCACTACATAAAATAACCAGCGCTGTCAGGGTACATATAACAATAGTATCCACAAACACCTCAAATATTCCAAAGAATCCCTGCTTTACCGGCTTTCTTGTATCAGCACATGCATGGGCAATAGAACCTGTTCCCAATCCTGCCTCGTTGGAAAAAATTCCTCTTGAAACACCTTTTTTCATGCTCATAAAAAAGCTTCCAACTGCACCACCTGTTACAGATGCCGGATTAAAGGCTCCCTCTATTATTAATGAAAAAACTGAAGGAATATTTTGTATGTTTAATGCAATTACACCTATTGCAAATACAATATATAAAAGTGCCATAAAAGGGACCAATTTTTCAGTTACCTGACCTATTCTCTTAATTCCTCCTAAAAGAATCATTGCCAATAAAGCAGCTAAAATTATTCCAATTATAAGATTTACTGTTTTTGCACTATCTCCTGACATTATTCCATAATTTTCAAGAGCTGAATCTATGGCAGTTGTAATTGTATTTACCTGAGTTGCATTTCCGGTACCAAATACTGTCAGAACACCAAATATTGAAAACAGATACGCCAACCAGTGCCAATGCTTCTTTAATCCGTTTTTTATATAATACATTGGGCCACCAACTAATTCACCCTTTTCATTTTTTTCTCTAAAATGTACTGCAAGGGTTACTTCAGAAAATTTGGTACACATTCCAAGTATTGCAGAAATCCACATCCAGAAAACTGCTCCCGGTCCACCTATTGCAATGGCTCCTGCCACTCCTGCAATATTCCCCGTTCCCACTGTAGCTGCCAATGCCGTACACACAGCCTGAAACGGTGTCATTGCACCATCTGCCGCCTCTTTCTTTTTGAACATCCTACCGATGGTAACTTTCATTGCATAAGGGAATTTTCTGATTTGTATAAATTTTGTTCTAAAACTCAAAACCAGTCCCACTCCAATAATGCATATCATTGCCGGGACACCCCATATAAAATCATTAACTGCTGAGTTTATACTTTCAATAACTGATGTCATTTCACTTAATCCTTTCGCCTTTGTATCACCCACGATATTATTAAAAAAAAGCACGCATAACTGTTTGATTATACCATAAAAAAGTAAAAACTCCAATGCAGCTAACTATTTTAAATATCTCATAAATATATTAAATTTCCAATTTTATAAACTTTTTCATAATATCCACATCAATTATATCCTCAATATTAATAATCATCCCCTCACTCATAATTATCTTATGCTCATATATATTAATTTTCTTTACTTTTCCTGTGATTTTCCTATATTCTCCACCTGCTTTTTTCACATCAGGCACAAAATATGTAAAAGTCACAGTTATATCTTTGTCTATATTATTTTTTATAAATTGTAATTTCTCATTTATTCTTATTTTTTCATCTTCATCTAATTCCAGTTTTTTCTCTGTGAGACGTGCCGACTCATTAATTTCCTCTTCGTGACCTGTAAGAGCTGCAAAAGGCGAGAACTGGGCAGCCCTGTCATGTAAAGACATCCTGGGATGTGTCTTAGACACATGGTGAGGTAAATTAATAATATCATTGTAATTGTCATCCTTAGAATCGTTAATCATGCCTTATGACCTCCAATCTGAGCATTCCTATCCTTTGCTGTAGCTCCTTTTTCTAAATTCATACCTTTAAGTACCGCATTTTTGCCAAATCGCTTTTTTATGTCAATCATGGCTTTTTGCATATTCTTTTCTCTCTGTAAACTCTCCTTTTCCTTAGCATTTTTCTTACCTAATTCATTGTAATCCGTAAAGAAATCCAGTTGCTTAAACTGCTTGCTTTCCTTTATTGAATCCTCCCATACAACCTTATTTGCCGTTATATTTATTCTTCTTATAAGTAGGCTTTTATCAACGGTTTCATCATATGCTTTCGTTACAGCTTCCATAATAATTCTGGTGGATGAGGTCTGATAATCAAGATTAATGGTTACGTGAGCATGTTTAGGTATTCTTCTTCCATAACGGTCTATAGTTATTTCTCCCTGATATTTCCCACGTTTTTTTGAATTAAGATTCTCAATATCATATCCTACAGTTAAAACCAGCTGATTGGTGACAAGTTTTTTATCCACCAAATCCAGTACCAACGCATCTGTCATTTCTTTTACAACCAACCTTGCCTTATAAAAATCATAAGGGCATTGCAATACCTGACCTGAACCCAAGCTATTGGTTTCCGGTCTATATGCTTTAATATCAGCCATGGTACAGGGTTCGTACCCCCATGCGTGATCTATGAGCAGTTCAGCATTTATTCCCAAAAGCTTATATAGTAAATCCTCATTGTGATACTCATTCGGTCCCCCCAGAGAACATCTGGCTATATCTCCCATAGTAAACAAACCATTTTCTTCTAACTTTTTGGCATATCCTCTCCCAACTCTCCAAAAATCCGTCAATGGTTTGTGATTCCACAACAACCTGCGGTACGCCATTTCATCAAGCTCAGCTATACGGACACCATCCTGATTGGGCTCTGTGTGTTTTGCAACTATATCCATGGCAATCTTACACAAATACATATTAGTGCCTATGCCTGCCGTCGCCGTAATTCCTGTTGTATTTAACACATCACGAACTACCATGCTTGCAAATTCCTTAGCAGTCATCTTATAAGTGTTAAGGTATGATGTAACATCCATAAACACCTCATCCACAGAATATACATGCATATCTTCCGGTGCAACATACTTCAAATATATATCATATATACGTGTACTGTATTCCATGTAAAGCGACATTCTGGGAGTTGCCACTACATAATCTAACTTAAGGGCAGGATTTCTCCTAAGTTCCAAATCATCATAAGATTCTCCCTGAAATTCTCCATCCGGAGCCTTTCTTTTACGCACCTGATTAATCTGCCTTACCTTCTGTACCACTTCAAAAAGTCTCGCTCTGCCGGGAATACCATATGCCTTAAGAGAAGGTGACACTGCAAGGCAAATAGTTTTCTCTGTTCTACTAATATCTGCCACTACAAGATTAGTAGTCAATGGGTCCAAATTTCTCTCATTGCATTCCACAGATGCATAGAATGATTTTAAATCTATGGCTATATATGTTCTATTCTGTGACATTTTCCCTCTCCTTAATTTAAACTGCGCCTCATGTCTCGAACATTTGTTCTAACGCTATGATAGCATATTTTTTATAAAAGTCAACTTGGAATATATTGTTAAAAGTTATTTTCTCGATTTAATATATTTATTTATGGTCATAAATATAAATGTTACTATTTTTTTAATGTATATTTATACTGTATTATTTAATCAACGTCAAAAGAGCCCTCCACACCGCAGTGCGAAGGGTTCTTCCCATTTCAAACATTAATTCTTATGATACATTCTTTCATCTTCTTCATATTTCGGTTCGCAGGTAAGCTGGATTCCCAACTTTTTAAAAATCTGCTCATCAACTGATGAAAGTAAAACTGTTGAATGTGCATCGCATCCCTTTAATAATGGAAGTTTCTTCATTGCTTTCATGGCAATTTCATTATTTGCCGCTGTAGCTGATAATGCCGTAAGCACCTCATCAGTATGAAGTCTTGGGTTTTTGCTTCCAAGGTAATTTATCTTCAAATCCTGTATCGGGTCAATTGCCTTAGGGTCAATAAGTTTTACTTCTTTATCTATGCCTGCCAAAACTTTTAAAGCATTTATCAAAGCTGAAGAAGCCGCACCAAGAAGCTCACTTGTACCTCCTGAAACAATAGTTCCGTCTCTTAACTCAATAGCCATTGCCGGATTTCCATTTTCATTCTTCTCCCTTTCAAGAGCAACAATTGTAACTTTTCTGTCTTCCACAGTTATTTCTGCCTGCTTCATTAAAAGTTCTAACTTACATATGTCATCTTTTGTTGTGCCGTTACGTCTCTTTTCGCAAAGGCACTTGTAGTATCTTCTGATAATCTCCTGTTTTGAAGCTTCACGACATGCCTCATCATCTATAATGCAGTTTCCTGCCATATTTACACCCATTTCTGTTGGTGACTTGTAAGGACTTTTCCCAAAAATAAGTTCAAACATTGCATTTACAACAGGAAAAATTTCGCAGTCTCTATTGTAATTTACAACCGCTTCGCCACGGGCTTCTAAATGGAATGGGTCAATCATATTTACATCATTTAAATCTGCTGTTGCAGCCTCATATGCCAGATTAACCGGATGTTTAAGAGGAATATTCCAAATAGGAAATGTCTCATATTTGGCATACCCTGCATCTACACCTCTTTTATGTTCATGATACAACTGTGAAAGGCAAACTGCCATCTTTCCGCTTCCCGGCCCCGGTGCAGTAACTACAACCAGTGGTCTTTCTGTTTCGATATATTCATTTTTTCCGTAACCTTCATCACTGACAATAAACTCTACATCACTTGGATATCCTGGAATTTTGTAGTGTTTATATGACTTAATGTTCATGGAATCAAGCCTTTTAATAAACAGGTTGGCTGACGGCTGCTCTGCAAATTTTGTAAGGCACACACTTCCTACAAACAATCCCACTGACTGAAATTCATCAATAAGTCTTAAAACATCCATATCATAAGTAATTCCGTAATCTCCACGTACCTTATTGTTTTCAATGTCTTCCGCACTAATTGCTATAACGATTTCTGCCTGATCCTTAAGCTGTAAAAGCATCTGAAGCTTTGAGTCCGGCTCAAATCCCGGCAAAACTCTTGAAGCATGGAAATCATCGAATAACTTTCCACCAAACTCCAAATATAGTTTGTTTCCAAACTGGGCAATTCTTTCCTTAATATGTTCTGACTGCATTGTCAGATATTTTTCATTATCAAAACCTTTTTTAAACATTTTACTTAACCTCTTTTGTTTTGCAAATTAAATCTACCCGTAATTTTATCATATTTAGATGGCTTTTTGAACCATAATATATTTTCTTTTATTGCAAACTTTTTTCCTTCACCCCAAAAAAAGAGAGGTTGCCCTCTGCTAACACCTCTTCACCAATTTTTGCTTATTCTGTTTATTGTCCCTACAGCAATTTACGCCTTTTCGTCCCCTTAACATCCCCTTCTACAATCTGATACTGTTTGGATTTCTGTGAATCCTTTCTCTTTGTGCAATCTGCTTACTGTCTTTTCCCGGCAAATATTTTTCCTGGCATGCTGATATTACTCCCACAAAAAAACACATTGTACCTTTAGGAATCAAAAATGCCTGAGAGTCCAACATTCGCATACAGCAACTCGTCATCCTTTTTATTTCCTATCCTTTTGATAGGAATAATTGTACATATATTAAATATGTTTGTCAATCATTTGCCTGACCTGATTGTTTTTTTCCTAGTGGGCAGGGTTGGACTCGAACCAACGATGTTTCTAATGTAACGGATTTACAGTCCGCCGTCTTCGCCGCTAGACTTACCTGCCCATAATAAGTCCCTTAGGACTCACTCTTTTTAGTACATAATATTTCATGCACCTATTGATATATTTAATTTATTATCTGTGACAATAATGTCATCAATGGGAACGTTAAAAACTGCTGCTAATACAATTAAATTATCCAATGTTGGCATTGCCGCACCATTTTGCCATTTGTATATTGCATTAGGAGTTGCAAATCCCAATATATTCTGTAACTCCTTAACAGATAATCCTGAATGTTTTCGTAAATTCATAATTCTTATTCCTGTTCCCACTGTATCTATAATAGGTAATATACACATCTTTTTTTCCTCCACTTATACTTATTGATTCATTTGCCAGTAGTAATAAAAAAACCGCCTATCTTCTCAAAAAGATAAGCGGTGAATTAAATTCTAATTATGATTTTGTCTTAATGACATCTATAATTATCATGTTGATTTTTGCTTTTTGCTTACCATTTTCGAGAGCACATTAATAAGACTCTGTCCGTATACCTGAACGAGCTTGTAATCTTCATAATAATAGTTATAGCTGTTAGCAAATTTTAACTCAAACATGATCTCTTTTCCTTTCCCGATGGATTATCCACCGCATTTAACATTCTCTGTAGTTCATACTTTAACATATATTGTTTAATTTGTCATTCTTCCGGTAGTAGAAAGTATAAATTTCATTAATAGAATTTAATTAATATTTATTTAGCCTTAATGCCTACTTTTTTACCTGAAAATGCTATTCCCATTTTCAGAATATTATAAATTCCTTCTTCTTTTAGTTCTGAATTATAAAAGCTGACAGATTTATCCATATATTCTGCTATTGCAGTTTGCTCCTGTCTGAAATCTCCTTTGTATACTATGCAGACTGCCACTATAAACAAAAAGCATATTACCCATGTTACAGGCTCGCAAATACATATACATAAGGATGGGCTAGATTATGATAAAAACTTTAAGGAGTGCCTTGGCAGCACTCCCAATGATTATCTGTCACATATACTTCTTAAAGATATGATTGAATATATAGGAATTTAAATATGCTAATACGGCAAATCCAATAAACAACATTACATATACGACACTTCCCGCTGTCTTTCCCAGCAGAACAATCAATATAATTGGCAATAACGTTATAAGCAATATTATCAAAGTCCATGGAAAATGACCTATTCCCATAAGTAATGCATTTTTAAGTGTGTTCTTTACAGTATTTTCAAATGTACTTTGAAGTGCCATGGCGTATAAAAAAATGAACAGAATGGTAAGTGCTGCTGCAAGCATTAATCCTTTAAGTGCTGTTGTCATTACTGTTTTTTTAAGACTATTTATTATATATAAATCTATCGTAGGAATCATTGCTGCTACTAATAATATAATCCACATAACCGTTGACTGTCTAAAATTCTCCTTGAACAATTGAAAAAAATTTCTAAAAATATAACCTTCTCTGTTCCCTGCCATCTTTTTAGTCACTCCGTAAAGTGCCGTTGTTGAAGCACCTATAGTAATTATAGGCAACGAGCACAAAACAAATATCAAATTTAAAATTACCAAATCTGCTATTTTTGATACCACTTCATAAAATTTACTATCTATTCCAAACACTTTTTTCTTCCTCTCTATACTTCTTTTACGGAATCTCTTTCTAAAAGTTCAGCTTGGAAAATCAACTGTTTCTTTTCATCTTTTCCATTTATAAGATTCATTAACAGTTCTATTGATGATTTTACCATCTGTTCACATGGCTGCTTCATTGTGGAAAGTGATGGATGAAAATATTTTGACATTTCAATCCCATCGAACCCTAAAACAGAATAGTCATCAGGTATTTTCCACCCTGCTTCTGAAATAGCTTTGTACGCACCAAATGCTGTTAAGTCAGAAATAGCATAAAGTGCAGAAAATTCCTCTTTAGACTGTAACAATTCCTTTGTAACCTGATAACCATTAGCTACTGAGTATTCAGGAATGTCATCTTTCATATATCTTATAAGATTTTTGTTAACTTCAATTCCATTATCTGCTAAAGCTTCTCTGTAACCTTTCAATCGAAGACCACCAACTGCCTGATCACCCCTTTTGCCTGAAATTATAGCAATCTTCTTGTGACCCTTCTTGCAAAGATAATCTACTGCCTTGTAACTTTCTTTTTCGTCATCAATAGAGACTGAAGAACAGTTTCTTTTAGGAGCCATCATATTAACCGCAACAGTACATAACACATATGGCACACCTATTTCTTCTAATCTTGTATCAAGATAGTCCATCTGACCTCCAAGGAAAATCAAACCTTTAAGTCTTTTTTCTTTGGCAAGCTGTACTGCTACACTTACCTCATCCTGATCTTCCCCTACAGTTTGAAGTAAAAACGTGTACTCTAATTTTTTTAATTCTTCTTCAAAACTTTTCAACATCCCCTGAAAGAATTGATTATCTATACCTTTAATTAAAAGTGCTATCGTATTAGATTCTGTCATTTTTAAATTTCTTGCACTATTATTAGGCACGTAATTATATTCTTTTATAACTTTTAAAATTCTTTTTCTGGTATTCTGATTAATACCCGGATCATCATTAATTGCTCGAGAGACAGTGCTAATTCCAACACCACATATTTTCGCTATGTCTTTTATTGTTAAATCTGCCATGTCTTCCCCCTTTCATCTAAATGTACTAAAATTTTTTAATTCCACAATTTGGTATTTTATCATATACATATCATTATGTAAAAAACTGCGAAATTTTTTCGCAGCTTTTTATCATTTTATTTCTATCCTCTGCCATAAAGAACTGTTAGTTCTTTAATAGTAGCTGATAATTTTTTAGTTATCTGTCCGGATTTTACTCTCCAACACCAATTTCCGCCTAAAGTTGAAGGATGATTCATTCTGGCTTTATTGTCCAAATGAAGATAATCCTGTAACGGAATAATACATGTATTGGCTGTTGATGCCTGAGCCATACGAATAACTTCGTCAACCAGCTCATCTTTATCATCAGTTTTTCTGCCAATATATTTTTGGACCATCTCAACCTCTTCCGGTCCAATGCTACCTAACCATCCCTTTAGTGTTTCATTGTCATGAGTTCCTGTATATACTACACAATTCTTATTATAATTGTATGGTAAATACTCTCTTGGACCTGAAGAATCTCTGCTATCAAATGCAAACTCAAGAACTTTCATATTAGGGAATCCTGAATCATTAACTAGCTGTCTTACTGAATCAGTTATATAACCTAAGTCTTCAGCTATAATGTTAACATTACCTAAACAATATTTTATAGCATTAAATAAATCTATTCCCGGTCCTTTTTCCCAGTGTCCATTAGTTGCATCCTCATCCCTAGCAGGTATTGAATAATATTCATCAAAACCTCTAAAATGATCAATTCTTACAACATCATATAGCTGAACACTTCGCTCTATTCTTTTTATCCACCAATCATAGTTGGTCTGTTTATGATAATCCCATTTGTATAATGGATTTCCCCACAACTGGCCTGTTGCTGAAAAGCCATCAGGAGGACATCCTGCAACTGCTATAGTTTTTCCTTTGTCATCTATTTGGAATAACTCAGGGTGTGACCACACATCTGCACTATCATAAGCTACATATATTGGAATATCTCCAATAATTTTCACACCATTATCATTGGCATATTTTTTTAATTTGTACCATTGCCTATAGAATTCATACTGAACAAATTCATAAAATTCTATTTCTTCCTTTAGCTCATTCTGATAATACTCCATTGAGTATCCCCATCTGAGTTTTATGTCTTCTGCCCAGTTGTCAAAGCTTTGGCCTTTAAATCTTTCCTTTATAGCCATAAACATTGCATAATCATTTAACCAATATTGGTTTTCATCTTTAAACTTTTTAAATTCTTCCCTTTCACGGATATTACTTCTTTTGTACGCTTTTTTCAAAAGTTTAAATCTGCCATTATACAACTTTTCATAATCTACTTTGTCAATTTTGTCACCAAAATCCACCTTGTCACATTCTTTTTCTGTTAATAATTTCTGCTCAATCAACTCTTCTAAACTTATAAAGTATGGATTCCCTGCATAAGTTGAAAATGACTGATAAGGAGAATCTCCGTAACTTGTTGGTCCTATAGGTAGAATTTGCCAGTATTGCTGTTTGGAATCTTTCAAAAAATCTACAAATTTATATGCTTCTTCAGAAAAACTTCCTATGCCATATTTTCCCGGCAAACTGGAAACAGGTAATAAAATTCCACTAGCCCTCATAGTCCCTCCTAATATTATATCTTATTAACCTTTTACTGCTCCTGCAGCTACACCCTTAATAATATGCTTCTGACATGTTAAGTAGAAGAATATTACAGGTATAATACTTAAAATGATAAGTGCCATTATTGCACCTAAATCTACTGAGCCGTAGCTTCCCTGTAAGTACTGAATATGAATTGGAATAGTTCTGTACTGATCAAGATCAAGAACCAAATATGGAAGTAAGTAATCGTTCCATATCCACATAATTTCAAGAATACCTACAGATATTAATGTTGGTTTTAACATTGGAATAATAACAATAAAGAATGTTCTGATTGGTCCACATCCATCAATTGCTGCTGCTTCTTCAATCTCAAGTGGTAAACCTTTAATAAATCCTGTGAACATAAATACTGCCATACCTGCACCAAATCCTAAATATATAACCGGAATAGTCCAAGGTGTATTAAGTCCCAATGAATCTGCTGTATTTGACAATGTGAACATTACCATCTGGAATGGTACTACCATTGAAAATACAAATAAGTAATATACTATCTTACAAACTATGCTGTCAACTCTTGCTATGTACCATGCTGCCATTGATGTACAAAGTAGAATTAACGCTGTTGATAAAACTGTAATTACAAAACTATATAATACCGATTTAAAAAACGGATAATTTCCAAATGTAAAACCTTTGATATAGTTTGCCCAACCTACTAACGCCTCACCAGTAGGCCATGCAAATGTGTCTGTTTTTACAAAGGTGTTAGCTTTGAAAGAGTTCATTAACACAATAAATATAGGACTAACATAAACTAAAGTTACAATTGTCATTATTGTAGTCAACAGTTTTCCATGCTTTGATGGAATTTCACTTGTCTCTTTCATTTTTTTCTTTTTCGGTGTAGCTTTCACTGTAGAATCTTTAATTGTTGAACTCACTGTTTTCTCATTGTTCATTACTGCTGCACCTCCTTAGATCTTGTTGCCTTAAGCTGGATAATTGATATACCTGCAACTAAGATAAAGAATATAACGGCTTTCGCCTGGGCAACTCCCTTACCTGTAAGAGACTGTCCGTAAAATGTGTTGTAAATGTTAAGTGCCAACATTTCTGTTGTCTTTATAACTGAACCATCCTTTAACTGTTCAAACGGCTGTCCGTTTGTTAAAGCTAAGTTCTGATCAAAAAGTTTAAATCCATTTGTTATTGTTAAGAATAAACAAATTGTAATTGATGGCATAATATTTGGAATTGTAACTCTTGTCAATGTCTGCCATTTTGTTGCACCATCAATTTTTGCTGCTTCAATTAGTTCTCCCGGAACTGCCTGCAAACCTGCAATATAGATAATCATCATATATCCTACCTGTTGCCAGCACATAAGAATAATTAATCCCCAGAAGCCATATCTTGTTTCCATAAGAATTGAAGTATTAATTTTTCCTAAAACGCCATTGAAAATCATACTCCAAATATAACCAAGAACAATACCACCTATAAGATTAGGCATAAAAAATGCTGTTCTGAATAAGTTTGCTCCCTTAATCCCCAATGTTAATAAATATGCTATTAAGAAAGCTAACACATTTATTATAAATAGGGATACTATTGCATACAAAGCTGTATACCAAAATGCATGTACAAACGATGCATCCTGAAATGCGTCCATATAATTTCTAAAACCTACAAAAGAAGCATCACCTATTGTAACAAATTTGCAAAATGATAAATAAATACCTCTAAGGAAAGGATATATAAATCCAATGCAAAATGCTAAAAATGTAGGTGCCAAAAATAAAAGAAAGCATCTTTGAATAGGTTTACGAAGAAGTTTAGAATTAACAGATGTTCCACCATTATGTTTTTTCTTTTTTTCTTTCACTTCAATCTCCTCCTAATCATTATTCAAAATAGAAACTCTAAAAATTTTCTATTTTTTAATAAAGGGGCAGGCACTGCCTGCCCCACAATGTGTTAATAGTTTAATTATGAATTTTATTCTTATTTAAAATCTTATTATTTGTTAGCAGCTTTGTACTGAGCAGCCCAGCCCTGAACGAATGCTGTCTTAACATCATCCCATGATCCGCCTGCGTCATATTTATTCATTGCTGCCACAAGACTTGCTCTCCATTCATCTACGTTAGGTGTGTAGTTGAATGTCCAGTCTACATTGTAGTTTCCTGCTTCAAGTAAATCGTTAGCATTCTTTAAGAATACGTTACCACTGTCTGCTGCATTCTTATAAGGGATTGCACCAAACTGTTCTGCCATAACTTTTGTTCCTTCTTTTGATGTTACTAACCATTTCATAAAGTCAAGTGTTGCTTTCTGATCTGCTTTTGAAGCCTTAGCATTAACTGCCCAACAGTTTTCTGTTCCTGAACAAAGACCTGCTTTTTCTTCACCTTCAACTCCACAGTAAATTGGAATCATCTGCATATCATCGTCTGAAATTGACTTTTTCAAAGCATCATATTCCCATGTACCATTCTGGTAGAATACTGCTTCGCCCTTCTTGAATTCGGCTTCAGCATCGTAACCACCTGTTGCTAAAGTATTCTTTTTATATTTGCTGTTGTTGATGTATAAATCCCAAACATTCTTAAAGTTCTCTAAATATGTTCCCTTAATTTCTGCAGGGGCTTCCTTCCATCCGTCATCTCTTCCTTCATAGAATAAAGGCATGTTAGCTAAGTGACCTGTAAATCTCCAAGCTGAAGCATCATCAAGGCCTGATGATGTAAATGCATCAAATCCAAGCTTGTCTGCTCTCTTGTGGATATCTTCTGCAACTGACTTTAATGAAGCGAAATCCTTAATGTCTGTAATTTCATGTCCTGCTTTCTTAAGTAATTTCTTATTTACAATAATTCCGTAACTTTCATAACAATAACCAATTGATGCAACCTTACCGTTTTCATCTGTTAAGTTAAATGCATCTGTATTTAATTCATTGTAAACATCTGTACCTTTAAGATCGATGCAATAATCATTCCAAGTCTTAACTGCTGCCTGGTTACCAACAACAAATAATGTTGGAGCTGCTGACTTACCCATCTCAGATGTCAATGTTGAATTGTAGTTTCCTGAAGCTGCTGTAACTACTTTTACCTTTACTCCTTTTTCTTTCTCATATGTCTTTGCAATTCCCTGTAAAGCTTCATCTGCTTCAGGTTTAAAGTTTAACCAGTAAACTGAACCCTTTGAATCTGAGCCTGTTTTTTCGCTCTTTGAACTGCTACCGCAACCTGCTAATAACCCTGCTACCATTGTTGCACACAATGCTACACTTAATAATTTCTTACGCATATTCATTTCTCCTTTTCTTAAAAGTTTCTATTTAGGTTCTCCGTCATTTCCAAATAATTGTTTGTACTTACAATCTGTTTGGAAACGTTTCCTATGTACTGATGGTAACACTTTTCGGAAACGTTTACAATACTATTTTCACCATTTCTTCACAATTCAGCCTTTTAGCTAATTTTTCGTCCTTTTTTATGCATATTGCACAATCGTGAGACTGTTTTTATGTTTTTTTTATGCAGTTAGAATATATTTATCGCTTTTCCTTCTAGTAAATATACTATTATACAGGACTTTTTCTATTTGATTGTTAGAATTTCAAGAATGATTTTTAATATTTTTTCAATATTTTTAGATGTGATTTTACTTTGATTTTTTTATCTTAGATTAAAAAACTAAACCCGTACTTTGATAACTGAAAATAGCTAAAAAAGTCTAGTTTACAACCATGTGACATTTATACTCTTAATACAATTTTGCACCTGCTGGGATTGCATCATCTAACATTACCAGATTCAGTTTTTCTTCTCCATTTACATTGTGAATTGCAGAAAGAAGCATACCACATGAATCTATTCCCATCATAGAACGTGGTGGAAGATTTACGATTGCAAGTAAAGTTTTACCTACAAGTTCCTCCGGCTCGTAAAATGCATGTACTCCTGAAAGAATAGTCCTTTCATTCTCTGTACCATCATCAAGCGTAAATCTAAGAAGTTTCTTACTCTTAGGTACTGCCTCACAATTTTTTACCTCCGAAGGAACTTTATATACTATACGTTTTTCTGACATAATCGATTCTCCTCACACATCTTCATTTATGTCTTACACATCCGTTCACAACTATTTTCATACTTCATACCAGTATCTCATCCAGCAAAGTTCTATATTTTTCATTCAAAGATGCTGTCATTAAATTATACCATACTTCTCTTGTGTATCTTCCATTTTCTATACACCATATCTTATAATGAAGTTCGTTACTCTTAGTATGTAAATCGACAGGTATATCTGGTTCACGTTCTGAATATTTCTTTATATTCCGACATTTCATATTGATTTTTTGTACAGTCAATATGTGTAAAACAATCATCCTCTGGATAATACATACCGTGTAAAAAAGTAGTTATACAATACTTTCCCTTTGACGCTGTATCTCTGTATGGAAGTGTCTCCAATTCAATATGCCAAAAGTCCTTTTTACTGTTATTATCGACTTTCTTCTTTATCACTAATAAAAGTTTATCTGCTGTGTTTTCATCTATATGAATTGTTATAGTTTTTGGATTTTTTAAAATAGAATCTTTAAAATGGAACTGTGGTCCCCTATACTTTTCAAAATTCAAAGTTGAATATGATATTGCCTGATTTATGGGCAAAGCCAATCGTTCATCTAGACTTAATAAAATATTACCATCTTTTACCTGCTCAGTGATTATTCTTGCAAACGCTGGCATTGTATCCCCAAACTGCATTGTATTTGTATTGGTTAATATACTGTACAGATAGGCTTTCCCTTCAAACACAAAATAATCTCGCTTAAATTCAACCCCATCAACCACCGTCAAATCATACTGGTTTGTTTTGTGTGATAAAACTTGCCCTTCAATAAGATTCTTTATATCTATTCTCTTCTCACGGAATGTGTCTAAAATGTAACCCGTCAAAACAAAAGCATATAATTCACTTAAATCATTTACGGCTTCATTTTTTTCTCCTTTTGCTACTGGTATTATGAATGTATAAGCATAATAATGTATCCAATTATTAATGTCATTATTCAGCATGTATTGAAGCATATCGACTGTGCTAATCCCTGATCTATTAAATTTTCTAAATACTTAGGAATCTCAAATTTTACAATGCGAGAAATTGCCATATATATTGAGAAAATAAGATATTTAATGCTTTTATATTCAACAGTTTCTGTAATATCTAATAAAAATTCATCTATTGTCTGATGATTGAACAATCTCTCCAATCACATCACACTCCTATTTCTCACATTTTCAAAACTCTCAATCCTGTTGAGAGTTTTTCACCTCTTCCTCTGCAATATCATATAACTCAGCTAGTTTTCTCTGCAGAATACTCTTATCAATCAACTTAGTTTTATATTCAGCAATCATTGTCTGCGATAAACTTCTACTCAAAGAATATTCAACGACATCCGTATCAGCATTTTTACAAAGAATCATTCCTACACTCGGATTTTCATGAGGCTTCTTAATATCTCTATCCAATGCCTCTAAATAAAAGTCCATTTTTCCCATATATTCAGGTTTGAAATCATCAATTTTTAGATCGATAGCAACTAAACACTGTAACTCTCTGTGATAAAAAAGAAGATCTACATAGTAATCATTATTTCCCACTTGGACATGATATTCTTCATCAATGAAAATAAAATCTCTTCCAAATTCAAGAAGAAATTTTTTCATATTTTTCAAAATTGCTTTCTTTAAGTCATATTCTTTATATGGTTCTGGCAAATCAAGAAACTCTAACATATACATATCCCTAAGAACACCTGTCATATCTTTACTTTCGATTGCAGATGGGGCTTTTCCATTAGATAAAAGCAACCTCTCATAATATCCACTATCAATCTGTCTCGCCAATTCTTTTGCCTTATATTTTTCCTTTGACGCAAGTTTTAGATAAAATTCTTTTTCTTCATAGCTTTTTGTTTTAGAGATAATATGCAGATTATTAGACCATGTATTTTCTCTCAACAGCTTTGAGAGTTCTGGTTTATCCTTGTAAGTTTCATAAAACTGTTTCATTCTCCAAATATTTTGTGATGAATATCCTCTAATTCCAGGTTCTTTACTCAATATATATTCAGACAAAGCCTTCACAGTAGACTTGCCCCAACCATTTACATCAATTTGTTTTGAAACATACTCACCAATAGACCAATATAAATCAATAATTGTAGAATTAACCTGATACTCAGCTTTCTGTTTTGCCGAATAAATCATTCCAAGTACGTTCTCAAATACTCCCGTAATTTCAATCTCGCTCATACCTTATCCTCCTTACTTTACCTGCCATACATTTACTCTTTTATTATATCATTTTATACAATTGATCAACTTCTGCTTCATACACCGATTCTGTATGAGAATCAAATAGCATCCATTCCACTAAATCAAACTGCCCCGGATTCTCCTGCAGAAATCTGGCAACTGTACGTACCGCAATCTTTGCTGCATTTACAATTGCCTGCACATCTGTTACTTTTGTAATATCACCTTTTACTGTCCTTATCATATCCTAATCACTCTCTATTCCCAAATTTATCCCATAGTGTGCGCACTTCAATAAGGTTTCCGGACGGATCATAAAATCTTACAAGCTTCTGTCCTCCGTCGAGTTCTGTCAGTGCTGTAGCATATCTGACCTCATACCTTCCTGACTCCAGCTTTTTAACTACACCTTCGATATCATTATCTTCAAAATACAGTTCCGTCATATTGTTATATGGAATAGTCTGTATCTGCATGCTTTCCTTCCATATTCCGGCATCCTGTAATACCAGGCCCTCCGACATTATTACATTACCTTCCTATCTCGAAATCACATTAAGGCCAAACAGTTCGTTATAGAAGTGGACTGACTCTTCGATATTGTCCACTACAATTAATATGTTCTTTAGCTTCATATGACCACCCCATTACAATGGTCCACCTCTGCTTGTGTCAAGTAAAGACCAAAAAAATTTATTTTCAAGAACTATCAAAAAACGATAGTTCTTGAAAGCTTTCTTGTATAAAGTATATCATTTAACCTGTAAAAAATCATCCACATTCCACTCAAATTGAATGTTGCCGTCATCATACATTGTGATACGCTTTACATCCTGACGAATAAGATCCAAGTCAAATGTCTCCATTTTGGACAACAACTCTATTGTTTCTTCCTCACCAGCTTTATTAATACATTGTTCCAACTGTATTTTAGACTCAAGTTCGTGAAGCTCTATCTCAATTTCACCAATACGCTCAGTAAGTGTTGTCCTTTCCGATACCATAATATCTCTCTGGACAATTCCTTTCGTATAATCATCATACAACTGAAACTTCTTAGCTTCAGCCTTGCTTTTCATTTGATGCAGCTTATCAATTTCTTTTTGCAACTCAACACTACTGCTTCTTTTCTTTTTGTATATCTGCAAATGTTCAAGCATACCTGCCGCTGTTGTATTAATATATTGCATAACACCTGCCTCAAATTCTTCCGTTTTCATTCTGACATTGCGACAGTTATATTTACTCGGATCATAATCAAAGCTACACTTATAATACCCATAAGAATTTACAAGTCCTTTACCACAGCAACCACATATTATTATAGATTTTTTATATGAACCCTGCTCTTTAGTTCGATTACAGGTTGTCTTATTAATCACTTTATGTGCTTTCTCAAATGTCTGTTTCGACACTATCGGCTCGTGACAATTTTCCACTATAATCCAACTATCAGGATTCATTTTCTTTGACTTATAACCAGTTTGAGCATTACATGCTGTCTTTCCATAAACAATTGTTCCGGTATAAATCTCATTAAACAATATATTCATAACTGCTGTGGCACTCCATTGTTTTATTTCATAATTTCTTGGGTGATTCCACTTTTTACCATGCTTTTCTTTATATTGTACACGGGTATCAATGTTGTTAGCATTCAAATATCTGGCAATTTGCTTATATTTTTTCCCATCGATAGCCATCTCAAATATAAGTCTGACCACCTCTGCAGGTTCTTCATCAATAACGAGCTTTTGTTTATCACTTTCAGACCTCTTATAACCATATGGAGCCTGCGGTCCTATAAACTTACCAGCCTTTGCTAATGTCGTTCTTGCACTTCGTACCTTTTTTGATGCGTCTCTGCTATACATCATATTTATAACATTTTTTACCGCAACCTCCATTCCTCCTGTTGCTCCTGTAAAATTATTACTGTCATAATTATCATTTACTGATATATACCTTACTTTTAGCACCGGAAATACAAACTCCAGATATCTTCCAACTTCCAGATAATCTCTACCCAGACGGCTATAATCTTTTGTAATAATAACTTGTATATTGCCTTCTTTGACCTGTGTCATCATTTCTTCAAATGCTTCTCTGTCAAACCTTGTTCCGCTTATACCATCATCAATATATTCTCTAACAGTATAAGTTGAAAGAACTGCGTCAGATTTGATATATTCCATAATAAGATTTCTCTGGTTGGTAATACTATTACTTTCATCTTTTGGGTGACTGCTTTTGTTCCCAGCACTAGCACCGAAAATGTCATATAAGTATACTCCAATCATGAAACCAACTTACCTTTGGCAGGTTTGACTTATTAAAGAGTGAACTTCATGGATTCAGGTTTAATATAAAAAATCCCCGAAAGATAATTTTCTTCATTTGATTTTTTTATTTGAGTCTTACATTTTAGATACAAATTCATATCTTTTAATTCATATTGATAAATTATTTTATCTGATAAAATATAGATAACATTCTCATTAATCGTCATTTGCTCTACATCATGTCCAAGTTCTATATTATTTAACTCTTTGGTTTCTAAGTTATATATAGATATACTTCCACCTTCTCTTTTTACCAAGTCAAAGTGAGAAACGATAAGTATGTTATCCCATACGGCCAAATCTAGTGGATAATATTGATCAAATGAAATTGTTTCTATCGTCTTGTCATTTATCGAATATATGCAAACGGTATTACATGGATGATCACCAGAATCTACTGAGTTTGAAAACAATATGTTGTTGTCGAAAAGAATTGCTTTATAATGAGTACCTCCATAATTTGTAATATCAATTTTCTCATCAAAACTCAGTTCTTCAGCATCATAAATGTAAATGTAAGAATTCATCTCTTTTCCGTATTTTGTAGTAGCAAATGCAAATAACATATCTTTACTACACAATAGCTTGCTTACATAAACACCTTCAATTTTCTCACTTACGACTTGATTATTTTCTTTACTACATTTATTAATGTACGAATCACCGTTTAACGTATTGCAAGTATAAATATTTTTATCATTAACACAAATACTATTCATTGCCAACTGATTGATTTCATAGATTTTTTGATTCCCACTTTTCAACTCAATTTTCAGAACCTTTTTTTCATCCTTAACATTAGTTTTTCCTTGAGGAATCAAATATAGTTCATCTTCATAAATTACTGGATTATAAAAAATACTTCCTAATGAAGCGTATTCCAATGGAAGCGTAGCTGTTTTTTCTAAATTTTGATTATAAAAGTAAATTCTACTTTTTTTACTATTACCACTTGTTTCAATAACTCCAACAGATGAAGTTGTTAGATCTATATTCGCACTCTCTCTATGCGTACATCCAGTAAATCCTAGAAACACTATTGCACAAATTGTAAAAAATTTTTTTTCATACACATACCTCATCTAAAATATCGGTAGTGTCAAAAACTACCCATTTTATTGTTCTAAAATTCTTTTAAAACCTTGAT
>ERZ857801.314-NODE-314-length-68910-cov-11.671745_pt1 | contig 68910 bp, 43 predicted proteins | sample MGYA00519762_ERZ857801 | MGnify/ENA primary metagenome ERZ857801 (study PRJEB31778, sample SAMEA3449368) | human gut metagenome | biome: human gut; feature: human-associated habitat; material: faeces | place: United Kingdom | collected 2010/2012 ...
ATAAAATGAACCCTCCTTATTAAACTTTTTTGTCTAATAATTTGGGTTCACTTCACAATAGATAATCTTTTTTATTTTAATCTAACATATCTTTCTTTTTTAACCACCATGTAACCACTAAAGTCAAAATAGCTGATATTGCAATCATAATAACAAATCCTAATTTACTATCCTGAAATGGTAAATTAACATTCATTCCCCAAAAACTAGATATCATTGTTGGAATTGCTAAAACAATTGTAATAGAAGTCAAAAATTTCATAACACCATTTAAGTTATTAGAAATAATTGATGCATAAGCCTCCATAGTTCCATTCAAAATATCACTATATATTTTAGCCATTTCTATAGCTTGTTTGTTTTCAGTAATAGCATCTTCTAGTATATCTTCATCATCTTCATACAATTTAATGATTTTTCCTCTTAAAGTTCTTTCCATAACAAGCTCATTTGATTTTAATGATGTAGTAAAATAAACCAAACTCTTTTCCAAACTTAATAATTTTAATAATTCTTTATTTTTCATTGAATTTTTTAAAATATATTCTGCAATTTCAGTTTCTTTATTTATTAACTTTAAATAACTTAAATAATAAGATGAATTTAAATATAATATTTGGAATATTAATTTTGATTTTTTATATGTTTGAAAATCTTTAATTTTTCTTTTTTCAAAATCTTCTATTACTTTATTTTTTCTTAGGGATACTGTAATGAAAAAGTCATCTCTAACAACAATCATTCCTAATGGCATTGTAGTATATACATCATTTTCTTCATTTTTTTCCACTATAGGAACATCAACTACAAATAAAGTTGTACCATCATCTTCTTCTCTATCAATTCTGGCTTTTTCTTCAAAGTCTAAAGCATCTCTAATGAAATCTTCTTGAATATTTGTACTTTCACATACTTTTTTTATTTCTTGTTCCGATGGGTTTACTAAATTAATCCAACTACCTTTTTTAAATTCTTTTATTTCTTCTAATTTATTTGTTTCTATATCTGTATTATATATTTTTAGCATTTTTCCCACCTCTTTTTTAGTATTCTATTTATTTTAACCTTTTATTTAGCAGTTGTCAATGAAATTTAATTAATTTACATAATTTTGTTTTGCGTTTAATTTATTTAAAAACTATTGACATCACTATTAAAAAATAATATAATTAGAAAGTAGTTTTGCACCATTAGCTCAGCTGGTAGAGCAGCAGACTCTTAATCTGAAGGTCCTCGGTTCGAAACCGAGATGGTGCACCAAAATTAAAAAACTAGCAGTTACTTGCTAGTTTTTTAATTTAGTTCATCACCTAAAATGCTTTTAATTTTTTCTAATTGTTTTTTTAGATTATTGTAAACAGTAGAATTAATTGAAGTGTTTTTTCCTTCTTCATAATCTTTTATAGTTTTTTCTATATCAAGTATTTTAAATTTATGTGTAGATACATTTGTGTTTTTATACATATAAATTGGAACGTAATTAACTTTATCTATAGAAATTTTACCATCAGAATTTTTAGTAATTGTTAAATTTAAAATTGCTGAATCCCTAGTAATTTCATCTCTTTGGTCAGCAGTAAAGTTGCCTAAAGCATAAACAACAAAAACATCTTTAGTAGTACCATCTTGTAATGTAATTGTTTTCTTTTCCATTGGCTCCAATACATGAGGATGATTTCCAAGAATTACATCAACACCATTTTCAAAAAGAAAATTGGCTAAATCTTTTTGTTCAGAATTAGCAGTTGTTCTATATTCAGTGCCCCAATGCATACAAGCAACAATCATATCAACATTTTGTTCTTTAGCTTGATTAATTTGTTTTTTTATAAAATCTTTATCAATAAGATTTACACAAAAATCTTTGCCAGATGGAAGTGGAATTCCATTTGTACCATATGTATAATTTATAAAGGCAATTTTAACACCTTTAACATCTTTAATTAATATTTTTTCTTGATCTTCAGCAGTTTTATAAGTTCCTAAATGAGAAAGACCAATATTATTAAACACATCAATTGTTCTGCATAAACCAGTGTAGCCGTAATCTAAAGCATGATTTCCAGCAAGTGAAACAACATCAACACCAATATCTTTGAGTGCTGTTGCCAAACTATCTGGAGTATTAAATGTTGGGTAATTACTGTATCCCTTTTCTTTTCCTGCAAATGTAGTTTCAAGGCTTCCAATAGTTATATCAGATGATAAAGTATAATTTTTTATATCTTCATAAACATAAGAAAAATCATATTCATCTATTTTAGAATTATAAGCATCCCAATATTGGGTATTATGACATAAAGTATCTCCTAATGAGGTAAGAGTAAAAGTTATTGGTTCTGCTGTATCTTGTTTTGTGTTTTTATTTGATAAAGTAGTTTCAGCAGAGTTATTTTCAGTATTTATATTTGTTCTTAAATTTTTATTAAATTTATTTAAAATAAATATAAAAAAAATAAATAAAATAATAAATAAAATTAACAATAATTTTTTATTGCCTTTTTTAGTATGTTTCATATATATTAATCTCCTTTTTAAATAATTTATAATATAAAATTATCACAAAAAAGAATAATTTTCAATAACAATACATATAATAATATCGAAAATTTAAGTGAAATTGGAGGGAAAATATGAAGGTAATAGATAAAATTGCATTAGTACTTATTATAATAGGTGCAATCAACTGGGGATTAATAGGATTTTTTAAATTTAATTTAGTCGATACTATTTTTGGAAGTATGACAGTTTTAACAAGAATAATTTATGCATTAGTTGGTATTTCTGGATTATGGGGAATTAAATTATTATTTGATGACTAAAAACTCTGATGTGGCATTGTCACATCAGAGTTTTTTTGTGTAAAAATTTGAAATTATTTCCAAAAGATGTTATACTATAACAGATATAAAAAGAGAAAACAAATTTAGGAGGAATAAAATGTTAAGTGCAAATGGAGTAACCGTAAGATTTGGTAAAAGAGTTCTATTTGAAGATGTAAATATAAAATTTGGAAAAGGAAATTGCTATGGTATTATAGGAGCAAATGGTGCTGGAAAATCAACATTTCTAAAAGTATTATCAGGGGAAATAGAACCTAGCAAAGGTGATGTAAGCTTAGAAAAAGGGGAAAGACTATCAGTTCTAAAACAAGATCACTTTGCATATGAAGAAAACACTGTTATAGATACAGTAATGATGGGAAATAAAGAACTATATGATATAATGAAACAAAAAGAAGAAATTTATGCAAAACCAGATTTTTCAGAAGAAGATGGAATGAAAGCTGCAAAACTAGAAGAAAGATTTGCGGAATTAGATGGTTGGAATGCAGAGTCTGATGCAGCAATGCTTTTAAATGATTTAGGAATAGTTCCAGAAAATCATTATAAATGTATGAAGGAAATAGAAGCAAGAGAAAAAGTAAAAGTATTATTAGCTCAAAGTTTGTTTGGAAATCCAGATGTTTTATTATTAGATGAGCCTACAAACGACTTAGATTTAAAAAGCATAAATTGGTTACAAGAATTTTTAATAAATTTTGAAAATACAGTTATTGTAGTATCACACGATAGATATTTCTTAAATAAAGTTTGTACACATATTGCAGATGTTGATTTTGGAAAAATTAAAGTTTATCCAGGAAACTACGATTTCTGGTATGAATCAAGTCAATTAGCTTTAAAACAAATGAGAGAACAAAATAAAAAGAAAGAAGAAAAAATCAAAGAATTACAAGACTTTATTGCAAGGTTTAGTGCTAATGCTTCTAAATCTAAACAAGCTACATCAAGAAAGAAAACACTTGAAAAAATTGAATTAGATGAAATAAAACCATCAAATAGAAAATACCCATATGTAGACTTTAAACCAGATAGAGAGCCAGGAAAAGAAATATTACAAGTAAAAAATATTTCAAAAACATATGAGGGTGTAAAAGTATTAGACAATGTATCATTTACTGTAAAACAAGATGATAAAATTGCATTTTTAGCAGATAATGAAATTGCAAAAACTATTTTATTCCAAATAATTGCTGGTGAATTAGAACCAGATGAGGGAGAATTAGTATGGGGAACAACAATAACAAAATCTTATTTCCCTAAAGACAATAATTATTTATTTGAAACAGATGAAAATATAACAGAATGGCTTAGAAAATATTCAAAAGATCCAGATGAAACATATGTAAGAGGATTTTTAGGCAGAATGTTATTCTCCGGAGATGAAGCTTTAAAACAAGTAAAAGTTTTATCAGGAGGAGAAAAAGTTAGATGTGTTCTTTCAAAAATGATGCTCTCAGGAGCAAATTTCTTAATTTTTGATGAACCTACAAACCATTTAGATATGGAAAGTATTACTTCAGTAAACGAAGGAATGAAAAAATTTATAGGAAATATTTTATTTACATCACATGACCACGAATTAACTCAAACTGTTGCAAATAGAATTATTGATATTAAAGCAGATGGAAATGTAATTGATAGAGAAGTTACATATAATGAATATTTAGGAATTGAATAAAAAAATAGAGAAGTAAAATTCTCTATTTTTTTTATAATTAATCTTATTTAATTGTTTCGTCATCATCTTTTGATGGTTCTTCAACTATAGCTTCAACTTTTTGAGTGTTTCCACTAACATATTTGTAGAAAGTTATAACAGCAAATTGCATATATGGAGCAAGCCATAATATACCAATTCCAAATGTAAATGCTGATAAAATTGCCCATCCAATAAATGAAAGTTGTAAGTAGAATAATTTAGCACGATTACCTTGCATTAATTCTTCACTTTTTAAAACAGCATCTTTTGCAGACATATCAGGATTTTCTACTGCTACTAAATAAGCTAATTGGTAGTAGAAAGATTTTGTTATAGCCCAAATCATAGATGCTATTAGAAGAATAAATCCAACAACTGTTAAAAGTGTAAAACCTGCTGATGCACTAGATGATGAAAACATTGTTGATGTAACTGCTCCAGCTGTTCCTACAATAAGAATTATATAGGCAACTACAACTAAAATTATAGGTACTATCATTTTAAAAACTGTTTGTAATGTTATTCCCCAAGATTTTTTAAAATTGCTAAAACCTAATTCTAAAAAGTCAAAAGCTTTTACTTCTTCATCATTATAAACTCTAAAAAGTGTAATAATAAGACCGAATCCTAAAGGTATTTCAATTACAGCATTAATAATTGAAAATAATCCTTTTGTAGAATCTGGGAAAAATCCTTCTACAAAATTAATTACGAAAAATACTGCGAAATATGCTAAAATAATTAAAGCTGTTTTTCCCCACTTTCCAGCTAATTTTCTACGAGCTTCTGTTCTGAAATCTGATGAAATCATTTCAATTCCCCCTTTTATTTTATTTGATTTTATGATATATTAAACAATATAAAAAGTCAATAAAGAAACAGAAAAAACGACAAAAATCGAAAAATATATTGACTTATTATAATAGTAATTTGTTATAATAAATATATTCGTAACAATATAAAAAATTCAAAAAAGGAAGGAAATTAATATGGACAAAATTGTAAAAACAATAGCTGAAGAGTTAGGCATCAAACCATCACAAGTAGAAAATACTATTAAATTGATTGATGAAGGAAATACTATACCATTTATAGCACGTTATAGAAAAGAAGTAACAGGTGGTTTAAGTGATGAGATTTTAAGAAATTTAGGGGAAAGATTAACTTATTTAAGAAATTTAGAAACTAGAAAAGAGGAAATTGTAAAATCTATTGAGGAACAAGGAAAGTTAACTGATGAAATATTACAAGCAGTAGCAATAGCTAAAACTTTGGCAGAAGTAGAAGATATTTATAGACCTTATAAACAAAAAAAGAAAACAAGAGCAACAGTAGCAAAAGCAAAAGGATTAGAACCATTAGCTGAAATTATTTTAGAACAAAAAGAGAAAAAAGATATAAATGAAATTGCAAAAGAATTTGTAAATATTGAAAAATTAAGTGAAGAAGATAAGAAAAATAAAGACAAAGTTGTTGCAAATGAAGAAGAAGCAATTCAAGGCGCATTAGATATTATTGCAGAAAATATATCTGATAATGCAAAATATAGAAAAGAAATAAAAAGAATTTGCTATAGAGAAGCATTGATAGTAACAAAAGCTAGCAAAGAAGAGCAATCTAATTATGAAATGTATTATGATTATCAAGAGGCTTTAAAATTTATTCCAAGCCACAGAATATTAGCAATCAATAGGGGAGAAAAAGAGGAATTTTTAAAAGTAAAAATAGAAAAGCCAGAAGATAAAATATTATTATATATGGAAAAAGATATAATAAAAGGTGAAACACAATTTACACAAATGTTAAAAGACACAATATTAGATGCTTTTAAAAGATTAATAGAACCATCTATAGACAGAGAAATTCGTTCAGACTTAACAGAAAAGGCAGAAGAAAAAGCCATAAAAGTTTTTGGAAAAAATGCAAAACAATTACTTTTAGGAGCTCCTATTAAAGGAAAAACAGTTATGGGATTTGACCCAGCATATAGAACTGGATGTAAAATTGCTGTTATTGATGAAACTGGAAAAGTATTAGATTATACAACAGTATATCCAACAGAACCACAAAATGATGTAGTTGGAGCGAAAAAAGAATTATTAAAATTAATAGAGAAAGATAAAGTTGACATGATTGCAATAGGAAATGGTACTGCATCAAGAGAATCAGAAATGTTTGTAGCAGATATGATAAAAGATACAGCAAGACCAGTTCATTATGTAATAGTAAGTGAAGCAGGAGCATCTGTTTATTCAGCATCAAAATTAGCAACAGAAGAATACCCAGATATAAATGTTTCTATAAGAGGAGCAATTTCAATAGCTAGAAGATTACAAGATCCACTTGCAGAACTTGTAAAGATAGATCCAAAAGCAATAGGTGTAGGACAATACCAACACGATGTTAATCAAAAGAATTTAGCAGAGAGTTTAACAGGTGTTGTAGAAGACAGTGTTAATAAAGTTGGAGTTGATGTTAATACTGCAACACCATCACTTTTAGCATATGTTTCTGGAATTAATAATACAATTGCAAAAAATATTGTAAAATATAGAGATGAAAACGGAAAATTAAAAGAAAGAAAAGAACTTTTAAAAGTTCCTAAGCTAGGTAAAGTTGCATTTGAGCAATGTGCAGGTTTCTTAAGAATAATTGATGGGAAAAATCCATTAGAAATTACTGCGGTTCACCCAGAAAGTTATGAAGCAACAGAAAAATTATTAAAAAATTTAGGATTTGATAAAGAAGATTTAAGGGATAGAATAAAAACAGATGAGTTGAGACAAAAATTAAAGACAGTAGATGTTACAAAAATGGCTAAAGAATTAGAAATAGGGGAGATGACATTAAAAGATATTATAGAAGAATTAAGTAAGCCAGGAAGAGATCCTCGTGAAGATATGCCTAAGCCAATACTACGTCAAGATGTATTAAAGTTAGAAGATTTACAAGAAGGAATGATATTAACAGGAACAGTTAGAAATGTTATAGATTTTGGAGCATTTGTTGATATTGGTGTTAAATATGATGGTTTAGTACATATATCAGAAATGAGTGATAAATTTATAAAAAATCCATCAGATTTAGTTTCTGTAGGAGATATTGTAAAGGTAAAAGTTATTAAAATTGATAGAGAAAGAAAAAAAGTTGGATTATCAATGAAGGTATAAAAAGTGAAACAAGGATGACTTATAAAAAAGGTCATCCTTATTTTTAACTTTTATATTTTTCTTGAATTTCTTTAATTTCATCATAATGATTTTTTAATATATCTAAAAATACATCATCTAATGCTGGATCAAATTGAGTACCTTTGCATCTTTCGAATTCAGCTATTACAACATCTAAAGGCAAAGCATCTCTATAAGTTCTTTTTGAAGTCATTGCATCAAAAGTATCAGCAATTGCTGCAATTCTTGCAAAATAAGGTATTTCTTCACCTTTTAATCTTCCTGGGTAGCCATTGCCATCATATTTTTCATGATGATGTTTAACTATTGGAATAATATCTTGGAAAATTGTTGCAGTTGAAAGTATATGTGCACCAATAGATGGATGATTCTTAATTTCAGAATATTCATCATCAGTTAATTTTGATTCTTTTCTAAGAATTGCATCAGGTACACCGATTTTTCCAATATCATGGAATAATCCACCGATTTGAAGTGTTTTTAAATCAGCATCAGATAATCCTAAATGTTTTCCAATTAAAACAGAATATTCTGCAACTCTGTCTGAATGACCTCTTGTATAAGGGTCTTTTGCTTCAACTGTATATCTTAAAGTTTGGATACTTTCAAGATATGCTTGTTCTAATTTTTCGTATGTTTCTGACAATTGAGAATTTATATTTTTTATTTCATTCATTTGAGCAATTGATTTTATACCAGATTCTATTAATAATAACAATTGATCAAATTTATCACTTTTTTCACAATAACCCTGAATATCTAATCTTCTTATAGTTTCCAATGGTGGAGCTAAGTCCTTATGACCAGTAAGTAACAAAATATATAACTCTTTATCAAATTTTCTAATTTCTTCTACAACTTGATCTCCATGAAGAGGAGTCATAATAAAGTCCAAGATTAACATGTCAAAATGTTCAGTTTTGACTTTTTCAATAGCTTCTAATGGGTCTGTAACACCTGTAAAATTGTAACCAGACCTCTTTAAAAAGATTGATAAAGAATCTATAATTCCTTCTTCATCATCGACAGCAAGTATTTTATATTGCGCATTCGCTTTTTCTTCTTCTGTTTGTAAATTTTGTAATCCTTTTCTCATCTAATCACCTCTGTGGTTACTATAATATATTTAATTGTGAAATCATTATATTAATAAATTTAATAAAAATCAAGTGTTTTAAATAAAATAAACAACAAAATATTATTAATTTTGTTGTTTATAAAATACCTTATAATGGTAATGTTATATTAAAAGTTGTACCTTTATTTGCTTCTGATTCAAATGTGATATCTCCATTAAAATGAGCTTTTATTGTTGAATATGACATATATAATCCTAAACCAGTACCGTTTTTTCCTTTTGTTGTAATCATTTCTTTAAATAACTTATTCTTAACCTTTTCTGGTAATCCAGAACCATAGTCTTTAACTGAAATAATTAGATTATTATTTTGTTTTTCTAATATTAAATCTATATTTTCTCCTTCTTTACCATTATATGCTTGGATTGCATTTGAAATCATATTGTTGATGACTTGTACCAAACTATTTACATCACCATTTATTGTTGTTTTACTATCTACATTCATATGAATATTTAAATATACAACTGCACTTTTTAATTCATGTTTCATTAAAATATTAACTCTTTTAACAAGTTCATCTAAATCAAATGAGACATTTTCTGTTTCTGATAGTGTAACAGCTTGTCCTTTTACCGCTGTTATGATATCAGACATATATTCAGTGTATTCTTTTATTTTTTCAATCCATGAGAACATATCTTTTGCTATATCGTGGTGGTCTTGGCTATTTACTTCTGGGTCATCTATTGATGAATCATATTCTTTTACCAAGTCTGTTAATCCTTCAGCTGCACCTGATATTGACATTATTGGTGTTTTTAGGTTGTGTGCTATTCCTCCAATTAGTTGTCCTAATGATGATAGTCTTTCACTTTCCATTAGGGTTTCTTGGGCATCTTTTATTTTTTGCATATCTTCTATATGTTGTGTTATGTCTTTAAATAGTATTAGAGTTCCTAATGATGCGCCTTCTGATAATATTGAGTTTATTTCTATGTGAAAGTGTTTTTTAATTTTTTTTATGTATAAGTCAAATGATACAGTTTTTTCTGAGTTTTTGACTTTTGGTAATGTTCTTTTTATTTCTTTTAAATTTAAATATAGGTCGTGTTCTTTTAGAAAATTTTCAAAGTTTTGTCCTCTTAAGTCTTTTGATGTCTTGATGTGGAATGATGTTAAGAAGGTTTGGTTAAAGTCTGTTATGGTTCCTTCATCATTTAGTACTATGTAGCTATCTGAAATTCTATCAACTATTTTTTGTAGGGCTATAGGTGTAACACCTAAAAAATTAAACTTAAAAATAGCTAAAGCACAACAAATAATTGCTACTGAAAATGTAATAGGTGTTGCAAAAACAGTCATAGGTATTAATTTTAGAAATGAACCTAATACATTTACAGTAATAGGAATTGCTAATCCTAGACAAATCAATAGAGATTGTTTAGAAAAGAATCCTGAATTCTTAAGTGAAAAATTTAATAAACGTAAAATACCTAAAATTAATAAAGTATAAGAATATATTGTGTGTATATAAAAGTAAGGACCATATATTGTATCAGTAAATGATGAGGAATAATTAATGTAAAATAAATGGTGAAAGTTATTAGTCCACAATATTATTAATGATAAAATAGGTATTACAAATAATAAAAGGTAAGTCTTTTTAAATTTTATTTTTGTGTTTACGAAAATTTCACCAGTAAAAAACACAAATACGGGTAAGAAACAGGTACCTATGTATATAATATTTTCAAACCATATAGAAGGGATTGAAAAATAGTAATTACAAAGTGTTTGACAAAGTACACCAATAGAAATTATGAGTACACATACAAGGTTTAATATAAATATGGTATGTAATTGTTTTCTTTCTTTTCTATGAGCAATATAAATAAGTAGTATAAATGTTAAAAGTGTAGAAAAGACAAGAAGCCAAAAACTTAAACCAAAATTATTCATTAATAACACCTCCATTAATAAAATTAATCTTTTTAAAATAATTCATATATTTTATAATATAATTTTCATCGATATTTTTCCAATCAAAAGATAAATGTTTTAAATATTCTTCAGTAAATGTTGCATGTAAGCGGACATCATATGTATAGATTAGTTTTTTACTTTCATCTAAATCATATATTATACCAGATAAGATATCTTTTTTATTATTATCAGCTAATATTCCTGTAAGTAAAGATGCAAACATATCATTAGACATTGGTAAAATATCGTAATTAAGAGATCTTAATGTTTCAACTAATAGTGTTACAGGCAATAATTTTGTATTATATATATGGAAAACAGAGCATTTGCTATTATGGTTTAAAATTTTAACAATAGCATCTGATGCCAAATCAACAGGAGTTAATTCTATTGAATGTTTTAACAGATATTTAGGTGCTGCTCCAATTTCAATGAATGATTTAATTCTTTTTGCAAAAGCATTATTATTAATATTTTGTTGGAAAACACCATCACAATATCGATTAGTAATATTACCTAATCTTAAAATTTGAGCATCTAGACCATCATATATAGCTTCTAGAACAATTAATTCAGCTTTATACTTTGTTGTAGTATAAATTCCTTTAATTTTCTGTCCAATAAATAAGTTTGTTTCATAAAATTGTTTTTTATTGTTTATGTTTTCTGGAGTTTCAACTATTGCTTCTTCTTTTTCACCACTGCCTGAAACACTCATAGTAGAGATATGCAATAATCTTTTATTTTCTTTTTTACAAAAATCAACAATATTTTTTGTACCTAAAACATTTATATCTTCAAATTCTTTTTTTAATCCATAATGTTTTACTATTGCACCAGAATTTATAATAACATCAATATTGTTTTTTAATAAATTATAATCATAATCAGATAATCCTAGATTTTCTTTCGTGATATCGCCAGTAACAACTTGAATTCTTTTTGAAAATTCATTTATGTATTTATCTCCAAAATAGAAGGTTAAAGTTTGTTTTAATCTATCTAAAGGATTAATGCTATTTTTTGGTCGTATTAAACAATAAATAATTCCAGAGTTTTGTTTTAAAAACTCATCAATTATATGAGAACCAAGAAAACCAGTGCTTCCAATTAAAAGTATGTTATTTATTTTTGTAGGAACAATTGTTGAAAAGTTTTCAATAGTATTTCTAGCTAATACACTGTTTATTTTATTGTAGTCATAATTTTCAATAAAACTTATTTCAGAGTTAGGTAATTTATTTGATAATTTTTTTATTGTTGGGTAATTGAATATATCTGCATATTCAAAAGAAAGTCCATATTTAATTGCTTCTATCTGCATTTGAATGGCAGATATAGAATCACCACCAATATCAAAGAAATTATCATTTATATCAATATCTTCTATACCTAAAATATTTTTCCATATTTGTAGTAGTTTTTCTTCATTTGAATTCAATTCTTCTATATTTATTTCTTTACTTGGAATGCTTTTATGTAAGTTTGGTAAAGGAAGAGCTTTTCTATCAATTTTTCTATTAATAGTGTAAGGCATTTTATCTAGTTTTATGATGTAAGTCGGAATCATATACTGAGGAAGAGCAGACTTAAGAGTATCTTTAACCATTTTTTCTGAAACAGAAGAGTCAGAAACAAAATAACCACATAAAGTTTCTCTACCATTAATTTCAATTTTGTTTACTATAGAATCAGTAACACCATTTATGTTTTGAATAATATTTTCTATTTCTCCTAATTCTATTCTTAAACCTCTTAATTTTATTTGATTATCTATTCTTCCTAAACATTGAACTTTTCCATCAAAAGTCCATCTTCCTATATCACCTGATTTATATATTTTTCCACTTCCAAAAGGATTTTCTAAAAATCTAGAGGCTGTCATTTCATCTTTACCAATATATCCAAGACCTACTTGAATTCCAGAAATATAAATTTCGCCAATTACACCTATTGGAACAGGTTTCATATTTTTATCTAGAATATGAATTTGAGTATTCATAATAGGAGGACCAACAGTTATTTCTTTTTCACCATTTAAATTTTGGACATTTGAAAGAATTGTAATTTCACTTGGACCATAAATATTATAAATGGTTATATCGTTTGATAAATTTTTTAAATCTTTAACAAATTTTTCTGGTAAAGGTTCCCCACCAAATACCATATTTTTAACTAATGCTAATGCTGAATTTGGTTCTCTATTATCATAATTAATTTTCATTAAGCTAGGAGTAACAGTCATAACATCTACATTATATTTTCTAATTAATTCATCTAGTAATTTTGGATTTCTGTGTTCAGCATTGTTAGCCATTACAACTGTTAATCCGTGTGTTAATGATACAAAAATTTCATAAACGAATATATCAAAAGGTGTAGATGTAACAGAAGCCAATGTATGTTTTTTACCATCTCTTAAGTAATCTAGAGCTTTTGTCATTGCCTTAGCCATATTTGCAAATCCAATTTGATGTAACATAACACCTTTTGGTGTTCCTGTTGAACCAGAAGTATATATGATATAAGATAAATCATATGGCTTAACTTTAACATTAGGATTTTTACAAATATTATCATAAATTTCAGAGTTATCTAAATCAATTTCTATACAATTTTCAATATTACTTACACGTTCTTTTAATTCTGTTTGAGTTAACACATATTTTGTTTTACTATCTTCAATATAATACTTAGTACGTTCTATTGGATAAGTAGGGTCAACATTGAAAAATGCAGCTCCAGCTTTTAATATACCAAGCATACATACAATTGTTTCTAAAGAACGATTGGTCATAATACAAACAATATCATTTCTACCAATACCTTTAGATATTAATAGATTTGCTAAGCAATTAGCTTTATTATTTAATTCTGTATATGTTAATTTTTTATCATCACAAATTAAAGCAATATCATTAGGGTGTTCTATAACTTGTCTTTCAAATATTGATACAATTGTATCTTCATTAATTGGTGATGTAGTATTATTAAATTCATTAAGTATACATTTTTCATCAGGTGTTATTATGTCAAAATCAGATATAATTTGATTTGGATTATCTAATAATTTTTTCAAAATATAAATATAATGTTTTATAAAATTCTCAACAGTTTGATATTTAAATAAATCGGTATTATATTCTAATCTAATTGTGTTCATATCAGGTATAATTTCTAATAATAAATTAAATTTAGAAGTTTTTGTATCAGGTCTCAAAATTTTTAAATTATAATTATTAAAATTAAGTTTTTCATTATGAGGTGTTTGGTAAGTAAAAACAACGTCTAATAATGAATTACAATTTAGTTCTTTTATAAGCCTATCATATGGATAAGGTTGATTTGATAGTGCTTCTTTTATTAAATTATGAGTTGAAGATAAAATATCTACAAAACTTTTTGATGGTTCTAAAATATTTCTTAAAACCATATTATTAACAAACATACCAATCATGTTTTGTAATTCGGGTAATCTTCTTAAATCAACAGGCGTACCTATTATAATATCATTTTGCCCAGTATATTTATAAAGTAAAATATAGAAAACACTTATAAAAAATGTATAAGGAGAAATACTATATTTTTTAGAAAAATGTTCTATAGCTTCAAATATATCAGGCTCTATAGTTAAATTTATACTATCACCTTTAAATGATTTTACATTTGAAATTGCATAGTCATATGGTAAATTTAATATAGGTAAATCTGATGTATTAAATTTATTTAACCAGTAATTTTCAATATCTTTAATTTCATTACTATTTATAAGATTATTTTCCCAAACAGTATAATCAATATAATTAATATTTGAAACACTATTTTTTTCGTTATTATAAATTTTGCGAAAATCATCCATAATTATAGACAAAGAAGTACCATCCATTATTATATGATGTGAATCAATTAAAATTAAAGATTTTGTATTATCTAATATATATATAGAAACTCTAAGAAGAGGTGCATTTTCCAAATCAAATGGTTTTGGAAAATTATTTACAATTTTTTGAATATTATCTTTACTATCTTCATAAACATTTATGTCTAAAGATACAGAATCTAAGATGGATTGATATGCTACTCCATCAATAATTTCAAATTTTGTTCTAAATACAGGCTGATTTTTTACAATCTTTTCAAATGCTTGCTTTACTTTATTTGTATCCAATATAGTATCAATTAAAAATCCACAGGACACATTATAAACAATTGAATTTTTATCAATTTGTGAAGCATAAAACATTTCTTTTTGTGAATATGAAAGTGGATAATACTCTTGTCTTTTTGCTTTTTTTATGTGGTTAATAATATTATTAGAAGATGATAATATTAAATTTGCTAAATCAACTATTGAATGTACTTCATATAAATCTTTTATTGAAATATTTATATCAAAATCTTTTTCTATTTTATATGAAAGGTCAATAATTCCAATAGAATCTAGACCAATGCTAAATAAATCATCAGTTGTACTTATTTTTACATTAGGCACAATAGTTGAGATAATATCACACAATTTTTGTTCAGTTTCATTTTGTGGTAAAACTATTTCTTTAGAAAATTGTTCAAAATTAAATTTTAATGATTTTCTATCAATTTTTCCATTTGGTGTAGTTGGTAAGTTATCTAAATGTATAAAGTGTGTTGGCATCATATATGTAGGAAGTTTGTTTAGTAAGTGTTCCTTTAATTTATTAATATTAATTTCTTGTTTTGAAGTATAATAAGCACAAAGAATTTGGGAATTCTCTAAAATTTGACAAGTTACAGCACAAGATGTAATATCAGTAAAATCCAATATTGAATTTTCAATTTCTCCTAACTCAATTCTATATCCTCTAAGTTTTATTTGATAATCAGCTCTACCAATATGAAAAATTTCACCATTATTATCATAATATGCTAAATCATTTGTGTTATATAAAATTTGGTCATCAATATAACTTAATTTTATAAATTTTTCATTAGTTAAAGTTTTGTTATTAAAATAACCTTTAGAAACTCCTAAACCTCCAATATATAAAGTACCAATTACAAATGGAGGAAGAAAATTACCATTTTTATCTAAAATATAACAAGTTGTATTTGCTATAGGTTTTCCAATTGATATATCATCTTCACAAGTTAAATCTTTAAATGTTGACCAAACAGTGGTTTCTGTAGGACCGTATACATTAAAAATATTTGCATTAGATATTTCTTTTAATTTTGTTAATAATACTTTTGGAAAAGCTTCACCACCAACTATAATATCTTTTAAATTTTTTAAATAATCTAAGCATAAATCATCTTTTAAAAATGCTGAAAAACGAGAAGGTGTAGTTTGCATCATAGAAATATTATATTTTTTACACAATAAATTGAATGATTTTATGTCTTTTTGTTCTAATTCATTTGCTATAACAACTTTAACACCATTTAGTAAAGAACACCAAAGTTCTAAGCCAAAAATATCAAAACAAATTGTTGTTAAAGAAACCATAGTTTTATCATTTGAAAAGTTTATTTTTTGTGACATTCCAACAATAAAATTATGAAAATTATTATGTGTAATCATAACACCTTTAGGATTTCCAGTTGATCCTGAAGTGTAAATTAAATACATTAATTGTGATGGCAAAATATCTAAATTTAAATTATTTGTATTATTAAAATTAAATAAATCTTCAGTATTAGAAATATTTACTTTTTTATAATTAGAAGGTATTAGAGAATTAGTAATATTGTTTACTACTACAAGTTTTGCATTGCTATTTTCTAACATATAAAAAATTCTTTCTGAAGGGTAATCTGGGTCTATTGGTAAATAAGTGGCTCCAGATTTTAAAATTCCTAGTAAACCTATAACCATTTCTAGAGAACGATTTATTAGAATACCAACAATATCATTATTTTTAATTCCAGAATTTCTTAGATAATTTGCCAATTGATTTGCTTTACTATTTAATTCTTTATAAGTTAAAGATTTATCATTACAAACTACAGCAATATTATCAGGTGTTTTTTCTACTTGTTCTTCAAATAAATCAATAACAGTTTTATCAGTTGGATAGTCAGCATAAGTATTATTAAATTCATATAATATTTTATTTTTTTCTTCTGGTGTAACAATTTCAATATCTTTGATAGAAAGATTAATGTTATTTAATAGTTGGTCAACAATATGTAAAATCCTGTTATGTACAGAATTAATATTTTCAGGAGAATATTTATCAATTAGATAATCATAACACATAGTAAGATTACCAGAATCATCATTATCGTGAATATGAATATTAATTCCACATGAAATTTTATCAGTTTCAAACCAACTTGCTGTATAAGGTAGGTCTATAGTTTTATCAACTGTTTTTGTTATTTGATAAGATATTATAATGTCATATAAATTAGGAATAGAATCATATTTTTTTCTTAAATTTTCCAATAAATATTGATAAGGATATTTTTGGTGTCTAAGCATTCCAAGAGTATCGTTTGCAATATTAGATACAAAATTATTAAAAGTTAAATTGTCATCTAAATTTATTCTAAAAGGTACATTACTTATAAACATTCCAGGAGTATGTTTTTCTTTAAAGTTTGTTCTGTTTAAAATTGGAGTTCCAATTACAAAATCATCTAAATTTGAAACTTTTCCAATATATAGTGAATATACAGCCATAAAGAAGTTATATACAGATATTTTTTCTTTTGAGCACACTTCTCTTATTTTGTCGACAATATTTTTTTTCAAAACAAATGAAATTCTTTTTGAGTCACTGCTATATGTTGTATTTATATTTTTTAATGATGATGGTAAAGAAGCAACTTCAGGAATTGTTTCAAATTTTTCGTTCCAATATTGTTCATCTTTTTTAAATTTATCACTTTCTAAATAATTCTTTTCAGCATTTATATAATCGATGTAAGAAGATATTTCTATATCAGGATTAAGATTTTTCATTAAATTAGAATAAATTTTAGCTACACCAGTGCTAATTATAGCGATAGTAGCGGCATCAGAAATAATATGGTGTATGTTCATGACAACACCACCATGTCCATTAGGAAGTTTAAATAATTTGAACGCAAAAAGAGGAGAGTCAATTATATTAAAAGTTTGACTTACCATTTCTTTTTCTATTGAAATTATTTCATCTTTAGAATTTATATTAATGATATCAAAATCTAAATTACCAAATTCACACAAATATTGTTTTGGAACATTATTATCTAATATTATTCTTATATTAAAACAATCATTTGAGTGAATGAATATATTTATAGCATCTTTTAATTTCTTAAAATCTACTGTTTCATTTATAGTTATATTTCCACAAATATTATTTATATTAGAACCCTTAAAAAATTCTTCCATATACCATATAGATTTTTGTGGATTTGTTAATTCGTAAACGTCCTTATTTTCCATAATTTCACCCTTTTACAAAAAATTTTTAATTTATAAAAGCATTATATAATTAAAAAACAGAAAAAGCAAGAAAAACGTAATAAAAAGTAGATATTTTGCACAAAATATTTTATGAAAATAATAAATGTTTGTTTAAAATAATAAAATACGTCAAAAATAAAAATAAGGTGATAAAAATGTCAAAAAGAAAAAAGAAAAACAAAACTAAAAAAATAATAAAATCAACACTTATTATAGTAATTACATTTATAATAATAATATTTTTATACAATACATATGCAAATATAGAAATAAATCAAGCAGATTACAAAACAGAAAGAACAATTTCCACAGCAAATGAACAAACTGTGGAAAACGTAATAGAAAACAGCGAAAAAATTTCAACTATGTTAGAAAAAGCAATGGGAAGTGTTGTAGGAATATCAAAATTAAAAAGTAATGGAAACTCAATATTTTCAACTAGCAATGAAGATGCATTAGGAATAGGAACAGGAATTATAGTAACAGAAGATGGCTACATTCTTAGCAATGAACACGTAACAGGGAGTAAGTTTAGTACCTGCTATATAACTTTGGAAAGTGGAAAAAAACAAGAGGGAAAAGTTGTATGGAGTGATTCTGACTTAGATTTATCATTAACAAAAATTGATACAAAAAATTTTTCGTCTATTAACTTAGGAGATTCAAGTAAAATAAAAGTAGGGGAAAGTGTATATGCAATAGGAAATCCTATAGGATTTGAGTTTAGAAGAACAGTTACATCAGGAATTATAAGTGCCAAAAATAGAAGTATAAAATTAGAGGAAAATAATAGTACATCATATATGTCAGATTTAATACAAACAGATGCAACAATTAATCCGGGAAATAGTGGAGGTCCTCTAATAAATCCAAATGGGGAAGTTATAGGAATTAATACAGTAAAGATCTCTTCAGCTGATGGAATTGGTTTTGCTATTCCAATAAATGTTGTTAAAGGTGTGATTGAGAGTTTTAAAAATACAGGGAAATTTGAACAACCAACTTTAGGGATTTATGTGTATGATAAAGATGTTATACCATATTTAGATAATAATATTATTACATTTACAAAAGGAATTTATGTAGCTCAGATTAATAAAAATGGACCTGCATACAATACTGAGTTAAAAGAGGGAGATATTATTAATACTGTTGATAATAAGGAAATTAATACAATGAATGATTTAAGGGAGTATATTTATAAAAAAAATGTAGGAGATGTTGTAGAACTTAATATTACTAGAGGAAAGGTTAGTAAAGTAGTTAAGGTTGTGTTGCGGAAAAAAGTAACTTAATATTATGAATTTATTTTTTATAATATTAACATGAGTTTTTTATTGAATTATTTTGTACTATGGATTATAATGCATTATGAAAAAGAGAAAAATAAGGATTTGCCAGATTATATGACAAATGGAAAAGATACAATTGCAGTTAGAATGGCAACATCAAAATCAGTAGAAAAACTAATTTTAAAATTAGGATGTCCTGTATTTATGACAAGTGCAAACCAAACTGGGGAAAAGGAATGTACTAATTTAGATGAAATAGAGAAATGTTGTCCAATGTTAGATGGGATGATGGAAGGAAATGTTGTTTTTTCTAAAGGTAGTACTATTGTAGATTGTACTTCTGATGAAATAAAAATATTAAGAGAAGGACCAATATCAATAGAGCAGATAAAGGAAAAATTAAAAAATAAATGTAAATAATTGATTATTAAAAGCACAAATAAATTTATTGGTAAATATTTATAAAATTATAGACAAATTTAAAGTAATATAGTAAAATAATTAACATAGGAAATGATAATAAACAGATGTGGTTTTGCCACCTAAATTTTACGAAATATCGTAGGAGAGGTGGTGATGTTTATGGTTAAAGTAATACTAGTTTTTGTAATATCTTTAATGTTATCTTTAACATTAAACGTTGCCTTGACAGCAGTTCTATATAAGAACTGGATCGATAAGCAACTACATAAATAAAAAAATAAACCATTCTGCTTAGCCGAGCTAATGGTTTATTAAATCTTTATATCGGCAAAATCCACGTTTGTGGATTTGTCATTTCCTATATTTATTATAAGATATTTATAAATAAAAAGTCAAGAGAAATTAATAAAAACTATAATAAATAAAATAGAAATATATTGCCATGAACGGAGGAAAAATATGTCTGAAAAAGATAAAATGCTAGCAGGTGAATTATATGATGCTAACTATGATAAAGAACTAATAAAAGATAGATATAAAGCTAAAGATATCTGCTTTGAATATAATAATTTAAAGCCATCAGATTTTGAAGGTAAAGACAAAATAATAAAAGAATTATTTGCAAAAACAGGAAAGCAAATAATAGTTGAACAGAACTTTTGGTGTGATTATGGTTATAATATTTTTGTTGGAGAAAATTTTTATATGAATCATAATTGTACAATATTAGATGGTGCAAAAGTAGAGTTTGGTGATAATGTTTTTGTTGCACCTAATTGTGGATTCTATACGGCAGGACATCCCTTGGATTATAAAACTAGAAATAAAGGATTAGAGTATGCAAAGCCTATCAAAGTAGGAAATAATGTATGGATTGGTGGAAATGTAGTTGTACTTCCTGGAGTAACTATTGGAGATAATGTTGTAATAGGTGCAGGAAGTGTTGTAAATAAAGATATTCCATCAAATAGTGTGGCAGTTGGAAATCCTTGTAAGGTTATAAAAGAAATTTAATAAAAATAGTAAGTTAGAATTTATAATAAAGTGCAATTTTTACATTTTAAAGTGAAAAAATTGCACTTTAATTATGTACTTTTTCAATTAATCCAAATCCTTAAAATTATATTTCCTAGAAAAATCCTTAGTTTCATCATTATTCATAAAAACAGAAGAAGTATTTTTTCTCAAAAACTCAATAATATTATAAACATCAATCCAAATCTCATTATTGCCATCAACCTGAGACTCATCAAAAATTAATTGCATACCAAAATGAAGATGAGGAATATTAATATTATTAACATTTTCCTTAGTGCTGTAACCTGTCATACCCAAATAACCAATAACATCACCGGCATTAATTTTAGCACCTTCACATAGACCATTAACAAAAGGATGATTTTTTCTCAAATGAGCATAATAATAATATCTTTTTCCATCAAGACTTCGAATACCCACACGCCAACCGCCATATTGATTCCAACCCAAATGTTCAACAGTACCAGACTCTACAGCAATTATTGGAGTACCAATATTTCCCATTAAATCATTTCCTAGGTGAGTTCTTTTAAAACCATATGACCTAGAAGCTCCAAAGTCATCATAATGACTAAAACTATAATTTTTTGCGATAGGTAAGAATGCTTTAATTCCATACTTGTTTTCAAAATGAGTAGTTCCATTTTCATCAGGAACTTCTATTGAATAATTACCAATAAATCCACCTAAAACAGCAGAATAGCTTTCATAATAGTAAGAATAATATTTCATATTTTTTGTTAAATCTTCCATTGTGGAACCACTATATAATTGATTTATTAATTTGGTTAAATCATTTTGCTTAAAGTTTTTAAAATTACCACCATTTTTACAAGCCAAATAAGCTAATAATTCAATCCAATTATATTTAATAGTAGACTCTGAATTATGAGATTTTATATCTAATTTAGAAGTTTTATCTAAAGCTTCATAAGTTATTTTAAAATCTACCCATTTTATAAAATTATTATTTTCTGAAACCTTATTTTGTTCATCATTCCAAAAAATATAAGAATTAGATGTAGCAGATTTTGAATTAAAAAAATAATAACTTACAAAAGTTACAGCAATTATTAATAAAAAAGTAATAGAAGTGAGTTTTTTATTTATTTTATAAGATTTAATAATCATCAAAAACACCTCATAAAAATATATTAAATAAAAATAATTTTATGATTTTAATTGATGGATTTACAAAAATATAATATAATTTTAAAAGAAAGAAGGAAAAATTATGAATATATATATGGAAAAAGCAAAGCAAAATGCTGATAATGGAATAAAAAATAAAGAGGGAGGGCCCTTCGGTGCTATAATTACTGATAAAGAAGGAAATATTATTTCAAACGGAAATAATAAAGTAATAAAAAATAATGACCCGACTGCACACGCTGAAGTTGTTGCAATAAGAGAAGCTTGTAAAAAGTTAAATACTTACGATTTATCAAATTATATTTTATATACTTCTTGCGAACCTTGTCCAATGTGTTTATCTGCAATAATTTGGGCTAATATTAAAGAAGTATATTATGGTTGTACTAAAGAAGATGCAGGAAATATTGGCTTTAGAGATGATATTATTTATGATTATTTAAAGGGAAATAATAAAGATTTGATTTGTTTAAAACAATTAGATAGAGAAGAATGTCTGGAAACCTTTAAAAGATATAGTGAAGAAAATGGAACAATATATTAATGAGGAGGGAAAAATGGAAAAATCAAAGATTGCAAGTAGATTTTATTTAGATAAAGAAAAAGATATAGTTGTAAATTTAATTGAAGAAAAAGAGGATGAATTAACTTATATATTAGAGACACCAAACCATAATACAGGAAATTTAATAACAAACTTAGCAAGAATTTGTGGCTTGAAAACTATAAAAAATAAAAAAGATATGAAAATAATAAAAGGAACAATACCAGCAAGCATAAATGGAGACAATGAAGAAGTTTATATTTTTAGAATGGGTGGAATAAAAGTTGCAAATATTTATAAAGATGGAAGAGTAGCAATAAAAGCTACAATTCCGGCAATTAGCAAAACATTGATGTCACAAACAAAAAACTATAATTTTAGTATAAACGAAACATTAGTAAAATCTTATATATTAAAAAAAGCAAAATTTAGAACAGATTTACATACACATATGAATGCAATGTTACCATCTGATTGTTTAATTGCATTAGGACTTGTACATCAAGTTAGATACCCATTATATTATATAAAAAAATTAGGATTAACTTTAAGTAAAAAACAAGAAGAAGAGATTTACAAACAAAGAGAAGAAGTTGAAAAATTATTTGTTGATTCTGATTTAAAAGGAAAATATTTAACAAGAAAAATAGATGATAACACATTTATAAATTTTGCTGATTTTATATTAAATAATTTAGAAAATGCAACAGAAAATTTGAAAAAAATAAGTAAAAGCCTAGAAATATTAAAAGATGGACAAGCTGTATTTACAAATTTGGAAAAATTATATATTTATAGATATGTTTTTGCAAAGGGTACAGAAAGTAAAGAAAAAATAGAATTAAATTCAGATTTAATAAAACAAATACCAGACAAAGATATAAAATCAATTACATTAAAAATGTTAGAAGATAAACAAAAAGAAAGTCCATATTGCAAAAATAATTTAAGACAAGATAAACTTTTATGGATTGCAAGAGAATATCAAAGACAAGGAATTTATTATGTTGAAATAGCAGATACGGTTTTAACTAAAAAAGGAATACCAGCAATAGAATTACTAGAAGAATTAGATGAAATTATGCCTCAAATAGAAAAAGAAACTGGTGTAAAAATTAGATTTTTAGTAGCTATAAGGAGAATACCATTAACAATAATAAAAGACAATTTAACAAATCAAAACTATTTAAGAGAAAATTTGAATGTATTAAAAGCAGTATCAAAAAGTCCTTATGTTGTTGGAAGTGATTTTATAGGAGAAGAAATAAATGATATATCAGAATTAAGTCCAGTAATAAAGGAAATTGTACAATATGTAGCAAAAGAAGATAATGGCTATACCATAAGAATCCATGCAGGAGAAAATGACAGTTTAAGAGATAATGTAAAAAAATCAATACAATGTATTAAAGATGGATTAGAGCCAGGACAAAAGATGCCTAGATTTAGACTAGGACATGGTTTATATACTGAAGATTTAGACACAGAAGAAGGTAAAAAATTAATAGAAGAAATGAAAGAAACAGGGGCTGTACTTGAATTTCAATTAACATCAAATGTTAGATTAAATAATTTAAGTAAGCTTGAAAAACATCCATTAAAAAGGTATTTAGAGAACGATATTAAATGTGTACAAGGAACAGATGGATTTGGATTTTATGGAACAGATACAATTGATGAACAATTAGCCATGCAAAATTTATTAGGTTTAACAAATGAAGATTTTATGAAAATGAGAAAAGTTGAAGATGAAATTATTGAACATCAAGAGAAATATTTTAAAGAAAAAAGCAAAAAGTTTAAAGAATTCTTAAACGGAAGAACAATTAGAGAAGCAATTTTACAATTAGAAGATGAAATAGAAGAGGAAAGCAAATCTAATAAAATGAAATTAAGATTAAATAACAACATATTATCTGAAATAGCTCTAAAAGATAAAATTGTAAAATTACCTACAGATAAAATGCCAATCATAATAGCTGGGGGAAGCTTTAATGCTAGAAACAGAGAGACAAAAGTTGAAGAAAAGGGAAGAGAGCTATTAAAGAAATTAATGCAAAATGTAGATAGTGATAAAGTATATTTTGTAATTGGCCATCAAATGAAAGGGTATGAAAAAGAGATACTTGATATAGAAAAAGAAATAAATAAAAAGTTTGAAGTTGATGCAATTATACCCAAAACAATTTCTGAAGAAGTAAAAGAACGTCTATTAGATAAAAGATTAAATGGAGTTTGTATTTCTACAGAAAGTGATGAATTTGGTATATATAAAAGTTTTAATTATGAGATTTTTGAAAGAAGAACTTCTATAGTTATTGCTTTTGATGGAAATTCACCTGTTTCTAATTTGGTTCAAGAGGCTAAAAATGGTAAGGGAAAATCCAGAATATATGTTAATTCTGCTAATGAGAGTTTAAAAGAAAAAGCTAATTTGTTGGAGGGGTATGTTGTTCCTTTTACTATTAATGATGATGTTGCAGAGAGAATTTTGGAGGAAAATCCGGAGATTAGGTAGGAAAAAATATAATATTAGAATTAGGCTAAAAGAAAAATTATAAAAATATAAAAAGTCATATAAAGTATTCAATTTTATATGGCTTTTTATATTTGGTGCACCAGGAGGGATTCGAACCCCCGACCTTCCGGTTCGTAGCCGAACACTCTATCCAACTAAGCTACTGGTGCATACACAATATTATAATTGCTTTTGGAATAATTTTCAAGATGTTTTTGAAGATTTTGCAAAAAAATTTGCAAAAATTGTTGCAAATCTCTAAAATATGTGCTATTATATATAAGCGTTGAGCAAAAAAATAATATTTCGAGGCGTAGCGCAGTTGGTAGCGCGCGTGGTTTGGGACCATGAGGTCGCAGGTTCGATCCCTGTCGCCTCGACCATAAAATTGAAATTTTGTAGAAAACTACAAAAGGACGAAAATTATATCAAAAGTGCATAAAATACGTTATTTCAAGAGATTGAGATAACGTATTTTTTCTGTCTTAAGTCTTTTAAAATCCTTCTACATCATCAAATTTTGTTCTAGAAAAATTTTCTAGAACAGAAATCTAAATAAAAAAATTCAAAAATAAAATTTATCGAAGAATAAAATTCAGTCATATCAAGTGTTTTAAGATTATTTTCTAGAACTTTTCTAGAACAATTTAGATTTAAGTTAGATGAAAGGAGGTCTATAATGTATGAATTCACCCCATTTAAGAAAACAGACAAGCTTTCTTATGAAAGTTTTATACAATTTCCAAGAGAATTATTAAATAGAGAAGAATATAAAGTATTATCACCAAAGGCTATGTTACTATATTCTATTTTAACCGATAGGTTAGAATTATCATTTAAACAAATAGAAAGTAACAAAAAAATACAATTCTATGATGCAAAAGGCGATATGTATGTAATTTTTAAGAGAGAAGAAATACAAGAAAAAATGCATATAAAACGTGCTGCACTTGATAGTGCAATATTACAATTAAAAGAATGTAATTTTATAAAAGAGAAAAAGCAAGGTAAAAATATGCCAAATATTATTTATTTAGGCAAAACCATAGGAATGATAGAAAGTGAAAAAATAGAGAAATTAAGGAGTGTCGAAAATCAGCAGTCAGGAGTGCATGAAATCAACACTCCTGAGTGTAGAAAATCGACAGTCCATAATAGCAATAATAATAAATATATAAATAATAACAATAAAGGCTATCAAGGAAAAAAGAATACTTATCAAGGCAGAGTTTATCCACCTGGATATTTAGACAAGCTACATGCTAATTATAATTCACCCAATGATAGTGTTGAAGATTATAAAAAATCAAACGGAATCACCAGTTTAAACGATTTGATAGAAAATAAAGATTAAGGAGGATTTGATAATGGTAAATAAAAATGTAAAAAATAGATTTGTAGATGAAAAAACAGGAATTGAATATATAAAACAAGGAGATTATTACTTGCCTAATTTAGTATTAGCATCAGAAGAAACAAATTATACAATTGGAAAATATGGCAGAATGAAATTGAATTATTTAAAAAATCATAAAAAAGCCGAATATATCGTTTTATTTATGGATGGTAAATTAAATAGATATTTACATGAGATAGATATTGCTTGTGAAGATAGAATCAAAACAATTATATCTCAGTTAGTAAAACAAGGAAATGTAACTGAAGAACTAAAAGCAACTAATCAAATGGAATGGGTTTGTAGGATGAATTCAATTGAAAATCGTGCTGAAGAAATTGTATTAAGTGAATTAATTTATGTATAGGAGGTACCAAAATGGATGAAGTAAGATTATATGAAATGTATTTAAATGAGGCTATTGAAGAAAGAAAAGCAGATTTAATAAATAGAAATGAAGATTATAAAAGTTTGAGAGAAAAATTCAATGATATTATGAATAAATATCCGAATTTACAATTTATACTAGAAGATAGAGAAATGATATTAAATGAAACTGAATGTAAAATGTTACAAGAATTAGCTAAAATTTATATGGAAATTTGTGATTTTGAGGAAAAGGAAATATTCCTTTTAGGTGGTAAAGAAATGTATTTTTATTTAAAAGATACAGGTGTTATTAAAGAAAAATAAATCACATTTAGTAGCAATAAAAATACTTTTTAGAAGAGATTTCAAATGAGATTTCTTCTTTTTTTGTACCAATTTTTTTAAAAATGGGGTTAGAAATTGGCACATATCGGCAAATGAAATATTTAAAGCAAGCGACGCATTTATACTCCCGTATAAATACAGCTTGTCATTTTTAGCAAAATGAATAGATGGGGAAATTCTTTCCCCAAACCCCATAAAGAATTTTGAAAGGAGCAAATTAAATTATGAGAGAAAGAACAATCAAAAAACAATTTTGGATAAACCAAGAAGAAGATAATTTGTTAAAAGCTAAAGCTAAAAAAACAGGGTTGAATGAATCTGAATTTTTAAGAAGCTGTATTAAAGGTTATAAAATAAAAGAACAACTTACAAAAGAAATAAGGGAATTTACAAAACAAATTTCTGGTATTGCAAATAATGTAAATCAAATAGCAATGAGAGTTAATATAAGAGGATATGCTGGGACAGATGAACTTGATTATTTAAGAAATACTATTAATCAATTTATTTTAGAATTCCAAAAGAAAATATATTCAAGAGAATAGGAGGTGATTTTAATGGCGGTCATAAAAATAAAAACAATTAAAAGTAATTTACAAGCAGTTATCAATTATGGTAAAAATGGAGAAAAAACAGAACATGGAATTTTAGTATCAGGTATTAATTGTAATGTGGATACTACTTATGAAGAAATGGCACTTACAAAAAAATTCTTTCATAAAGAAGGCAAAACATTAGGTTATCATATAATACAATCATTTAAAGGATATGAAGTACCTCCAGAAAAAGCGAATCAAATTGGAAAAGAATTTGCTGAAGAACTATGGGGAGATAAATATCAAGTAGTAATTTGTACTCATATAAATAAGAAAAAGGTTCATAATCACATAATTCTAAATTCTGTTTCTTTTGTAGATGGAAATAAATATCATAATTCTAATGCAGAAATTGCATTTATGAAAGAAGCTTCTGACAGATTATGTTTAAATTATGGGCTATCTATTGTAAACACTCCTAAAGCTGATAAAGAAAAAGAATTTAGGCAAAAGAATATTGATTATTTTAACCGTAGGGATGAAAAAATGCAAAAGATAATAACTGATATGGATGAAGCAATAAATTCTGTTAAAAAGTATTCTGACTTTAAATTAGTTCTAAAAGCAAAAGGCTATGAAAATATTAAAGATGGTGGCAAATATCTTACAATGAAAACACCTTATTTTTCAAGAAATGTAAGAGTTGATAGGGCTTTTGGAGATAAATATTCAGTTCAAGGAATTAAAGAAAGAATTTATAGATATTCAAAAGAAGAATTACCAGCAGTTGCAAATTTTAAAAAGAAATATTATAGAAAACTATATACTGGACCAAAAATAAATAAATTTTTATTGCAAACAAGCTCACTATATAGATTATATGTGCATTATTTATATGCTTTTAAAATATTACCTGCTAAAAATGAATATAGAGAAATGACACCAGAGTATTATAAGCAAAAGAGAAAAAATAATATGATATTTGAAGAAATAAATTTTCTAGTTAGGCACAAATTTGAGTCTATTAAAGAAGTAGAAAATTATAAATTAGATTTAGAATGTAAATTACCTAACTTGAAAGGGAAAAGGGAAGATTTATGGAGAAAATATCATAAAGCTACAAATGATAATGATAAAAATATAATTAAAAAAGAAATTAATGAACTTACTGAAAATATTGATATTATTCATGCACAAAGAAATGCTTGTGATAGGATTATAAATAGATATTATGTAATTAGGGAAGAATATGAGAAAGAAAGTAAAAAAGAATATAGGGTTCAGGAATTAACTAAAATTGATAAAAAGAAATCTTTAAAAATTAGGTAAAAATCTATAAAAAGAAATGATTTAATCTTATAAGTTGCCCTTTAAGATTAAATCATACAGTTTGTTAATTAGTCCCATAGAATATTTTTAAAACATGTTTATATCCTGGAAATGATAGCGTTTTTATATCTTTTATTACTTTTTGAACATCATAGTGAACTTTTAATTGCCTATACACAACTTTACTTTTATCGATTTCCAATATTCCATATGGTGCTTCATCCGTCTTCCCAGGGCAACCTAAAGCTCCAGGATTAATGTAGCACTTTTCAGTGCTTTTATTGTAAATTGCAACATGAGTATGCCCATATAAATAAATATCTGAATTTACATATTGAAACATTTCTTCATTTTCTTGTAAATTAGCAATTTTTATGTGTCTTTTAAAATTCATTTCATTATCTAATGGATAATGAACTATATAAATTTTTTTGTTAAATACTTCAATCATATTCTCATTTGGCAAAGTTTTTATAAATTTTTTTGAAATATTACTCAATTGGCTTTTTATCCATTCATTTCTATCTAATTGTTCTTGACTAACTTTTACTTTTTCATCATGTACTATTGTTGGCATTCCTTCTATTATATATTTTTCTCGATTTCCTCTTACATATATACACTTTTCCTTTATTTGTAAGATTCTTTGTATTACTTCTTCAGATTTTCCTGCTCCGACCAATAAAATCCCCTAAACAAATTATTTTATCTACTTCTTCTTTTTCAAGCATTTTTAAAACACTATTTAAAGCATCAATATTTCCATGTATGTCTGATATTATACCTATTTTCATATTATTCTCCCTTTTCCATATGTGGCATTATCAGGATTTTTTCTTATCCTTAATAATATTATTAGTCTATTTGTTCTAATTTAATTAATTCATTTTTTCTAAAAACCAATTTTATTAGACAAGGTGATTTTATATCTAAAACTGTTTTTTTATCATATACTAATTTAACATTTTCATTTACTTCGCACCAATTTAGTAAGAAAAATTTTATGGAACCTCCGATGACTTATAACTGCAATTCTTTTTCCTTCATATTCTTTAAGAATTTTATCAAAGAATTTATTCATTCTTCGTCTTGTTTCTTCAGCACTTTCTCCATCAGAAGTTTTAAATTCTCTATCTAATAATTGTTCTTGTGAAGGATCTCTTGTTTTTTTATCTTTCATAAATTCACCCAATTCTGTTAAATTTCCTAATTTTCTTTCATTCAAGTTACTATCTAAATTAAGTGGTAAATTATTAGTATTAGCAATATATTTTGCAGTTGCTTTTGCTCTAGTATAGCTACTTGACCAAATAGTGTCAAGATTATTAAGTTCAATATTCTCGCTTAATTTTTTAGATTGTTCTTCACCTTGTACAGATAATATTTCTTTTTCATTAATCATTTGAGAATCTTCACTTGTATTTCTAATTCCATTTTCATCAACAGTTTCAGCATGTCTAATTAAATAAATAATAGTATCCTCCATCTTAAATAACTTCTCCTCTCAGTTTTTATATTTTATATTATACTTTAATTTAATAGAAAAATTGTGTTTTTTTGGATTATCTGTTTTTCATATATTCTTCAATTAATGGTATTCTTGCTTTATCCTTTTCTCTAGTGCTCCCTTTTAAAAATTCATAATACTTTTCAATACTCTGTAAATTATACTCTCCATATTTTTCTATTTTCCAAGCTTCTTTTGTATCAAGAACACATTCAATTTTATCATTAACAATATACCAACCATTTTCTTTTTTCTTCAAATTATAATTGTCTTTTAATTCTTTCAAACCTTTTTCAGTTACTGCAATATCTAAATCACCTGCATCTGGATAAATACCACGTAATACTAACGCTCCACTTGATAAAATCCAGTATTCATTTTTATCTAATTTTAAACTTTCAATCAATTTTACTAATTCTTCTTTATTCATTCTTTTTTCCATAATTATTTCTCCTCGCCAAATTAATATTTATATAGGTACTATATTAACATAGTAACAAATAATTATCAACTAAAATGTATATTACTGCAGGGCATTTAGTGTATGTTAGTCAATGATGTGAAACAAATTCAATATATTACAAGAATAATATATTAATTTGTTTCACATCATTGACTAACATACAATTAGTTAAAATTTTCTATTTTTTCTTTTTTAAAGAAAATTTTGTTTTCTAAGGCTTTCTCTAAGACTTTATTTAGTATATCTTTATCACTATACCATTGAATTAAATTAATAAATTCGCTTAAGTTACACCATTTATAACTTATACTTTCTTCATTTAAAACAATATTAGAATCATTTACTTTAGAAATAAATGCATATTCTGTACAATCCTTTCCTAAAGATTTGTATTTAAAAATCCAATTTAAATACATTGAATCTATTACATTTAAGTTTGTTTCTTCTTTTATTTCCCTTTTAACAGTATCTTTTAAAGTAGAATCCTCATTTTCGCATTCTCCAGTAACAACATACCAAAAGGATTTTTTGAATTGAGGATCTTTATTACTTCCTAAAAGTAATAAAAATTCTTTTTTTTCGTTTATAACAAATGATAATATTTTGTTCATACATTAATTCCTCACCTTCATATAATTATAGTTAATTTAATTTTTTACTTTTGAAATAGTTCACATTCTAATTCGATTAATTTTATTAAGTTATTATTATTAAATTTATAAATAATTTAGCAATCTTTTTTAATCAATTTATTACAATATATTAAAAGTAGACTGTATTAATTTATAATGGAATTATAACTTGTAAAAAATTATATATAATAATAGAATACATCGATTATAGTAAACAGTCAAGAGAGGTGATTAAAATTATTTGTTTCTAAATAATTAATATAACTTAATAATATTATATAATTCTGTAGAAGTCTTTTTTGTATTTGAAATCATTTCAAATATAGTAATTAATACATTAAAAAATGATTCATATAAGAAAATAAAGATAAGTTTAAAAGACGTGAAAGAATATAAAAAGCATGTATATTTTCAAATATACATACTTTTTGGCTTTATCAAATTTGATTTTCAAAAATCTGATATTCACCATCTCTAAAAACAACTCTATCATTTTCATCAACTCTATCATACAATTCCGCAGGAAATTCAACCTCTTCAATACCATCACTGCCACCATTAACACTATTCAAATCATATAACCACACACGACCAGAAGACTTTTCGCCAACTTCGTAAATATGACCTTCAATTCTATTATTAGATAAAAACTCATTTTGTTCAATAATCTTATCTTTAATCATAGAAACTATCTCATATCCAAGCATTTCGGTTGCTTCATTATCTAAGATAAAACTTCCAGATTTATAAGACAAAATACTTCCAAGTTCAGAACCATTAGGTAAATCATCAATAGATTTTGTAACAATATCATTAGTTCTACAATTATATAAATTATAAGAGTTTTTATTATTAGAATTAATAGAATAAATGTAAAAAATATCATCAGCGTCATTAATATTTTTAGCATAATTTTGTAAAATATTATTTCTTTCAACTAACATTTCATCTCTAAATTTTGTAGTTATTTTAGTATCAAAAATAGTTAAATCATCATTTGATAAATCAATCCAACTATTTGAACCAAAATTATTATTAGATAAATTTTTTTCTAAATAATTTGATAATTCTTTCATAAAATTTTGCACGAATTTATTCTCCTTTAAATTATTAAATAAATCATTTACTAAATCTAAATTCAATATGCAATCACTCCTTCGCTTTTTAAATTTTTGTGTAGGGAAACTACTATTGAAAAATAGTAGTAAGAATAAAACTAGAAGTGATTATATATCATTTTACATAAAATTACAATGATTTTTATAAATTTTATTTAGCAGAAATTTGACTTTCACCAGTTGAATAATCTATAACTATTCCGGGTTGAACGTTATAGCAGTAAATATTAAAACATACACCTTGTCCATTATCTTCAACAGACCAAGCTTCCATTTGAACACCACTAGCTACAAGGTTATTTCCTTTGAAGATTGGAGTTACTCTATAAAGAACATGATTGTTTTTATTTGATTTTATATAATCTGCAACTCTATTTTCAAAAGGCAACATTCCTTCAACATTTAAATAACATGTTCCAGTAATTAAATTTTGTTTATTTGCATCTTCATCAGATAATTGATAACCAATCAAATGACATCTATTATATAAATATTCTCCATTATATTTTTTTTGTTTCCAACCAGATGGTTTTACAGAACTTATATCTCCACGTTTATCTCCTGCTGGTGGCATTATTTCTGTGCATACATTTGCAAAAGCAACTCCACATCTACCAAGAACATCTAATTCACTATAATTTTCAAAACTCTTAGTAGTATAGTCTTTTTCTTCAAAGTATGGAATATTATTATTTATTTCAACATAAGGACTTGAAGAATATTCTGGAATTGAAGATAAGTCAAAAGTTACATTTTGATTTTGTGAGATATTTTCATTTACATTATTAGTATTTTCTGTATTTTGCATTATGAAGCCATAAATTAAAATACAGACTAAACATATTATTGATGATATAAATTTTAAATATTTTGTTTTATTATTTCTTTTTCTTTTGCTCATAATTTTACCTCTTTTAACATGTTTATAGTAAAAAGAACTAGATTATCACGAATGAAGAAATCTAGTTCATAAATAAAAAATATATAAATATATGAATTTATAAGCAAATTGTAGCAAAAACAGTAAAATAAGTCAACAAAAAATGCTAAAAAAGTTAAAATTCTGTTATAAATTGTACTTTTCTAAATCTTTAATAGCCGGGTCATAAAGATTTTTTCCCATATAGTCAAATCGAGAACCATGGCAAGGGCAGTCCCAAGTCTTATCAGCATCGTTCCAAGATAGTAAACATCCCAAATGAGAACATACTGGTTTTACAGCAAAAATATTGCCTGAAGTATCTTTGTAAATACCTACTTTTTGATTATTTACTTCAATTATTCCACCAGAATTATTAGATATATTATCAAAAGTAAGTTTAGGAGTTTTAAACTTATTTAAAACTAAAGAATTTATGGATTCGGTTAAAATATTTTTAAATTCAACTCTATTTTTTATTGGTTGCATACGGGTTGAGTCAAATAAATAAGTATATTTGTTTTCATTGCCTAAAATATAATCAGTAATTATATTTGCCGCAACATTAGAAGTAGTCATACCCCATTTTTTAAAACCAGTTCCAATATAAATATTTTCCATTGCATTAGAAAATGGACCAATATATGGAACTTTATCTAAGGTAATGCAATCTCTAGTATCCCATCTAAATAAAATTTCACAATTAGGGTAGAGTTGTTTAGCATACTTTTCTAATGCTCCATAAGTTTCGTTATAATTTACGACTGTTCCAGTTTTGTGTTCTGATCCACCTATAAGTAAAATATTTCTTCCATTATATTTTGCAGTTCTAAAAGAATAAATAGGGGAGGAAGCACTAATATACATTCCATTAAACAATGTTTTTTTAGAATCAATTCCAATAATATAAGAACTTGATTGATACATTTTGGTAAAATACATTCCTGGAAAATTTAAAAAAGGAAAATGAGATGCTAATACAACAAATTTTGATTCAACATTACCTTCTAAAGTTGAAGTTATATAAGATGAACCAGTGTTTTTTACATCAATAACAGTAGAATGTGTGAATATTTTACCACTGTTATTCAAAATTGCTTTACACAAGCCATTTAAATAAGAAATTACATTAAATTGTGCTTGATTTTTATATTGAATAGCTCCAGCAATTTCAAAAGGTAGACCAGTTTTTGTAGCAAAATTAGCAGGAAAACCAAGATAATTAACAGTTTCAACTTCTGCTTTTATTTGATTTACTTCTGATTTGTTAGTTGTATATATAAAATTAGATTTATATTCAAAATCACATTTAATATTTTCTGTATCTATAATATTTTTTATATTTGAAATTGCTTCTTCATTTGCAAATAAATAATCATGAGCAAAAGTTTCATTAAAATTATTAACCAAGTAGTTATAAAAAAGTCCATGAGCAGAAGTGATTTTTCCAGTAGTATGTCCAGTTGTTTTTTCTCCTATCGAGTCTTTTTCTAAAACTATAACTTTTAAACCAGCTTTTGAAAGATAATAAGCACAGGAAAGGCCAAATATTCCAGCACCAATTATACATACATCAGCATTCAAACTAGTATATAAAGTTTCGAAATTTTTTGAATTAGCAGTTGATAACCATAAAGAATTCATAAAAAACCTCCAAAAATAATTAGTAATTTTATTATTTGCAAAAAAATATAATAAATACTAAAAAAACTGGAAAAATAAAAAGTAAAGTGATATACTAAAAAAAATTAAACTAAGGAGGATAAAATGGAAGAGAATTTAAAAGAAAAATTATTTAACACAAGAGAAAACGGATGGGACACAGTAGATACAAGAAAAAAAGAAGCGATATTCAGCTTTACAAAAGATTATATGAATTATTTAAACAGAGCTAAAACAGAAAGAGAATTTATTGTTGAGGCAGTAAAAATGGCTAAAGAAAATGGCTACGAAGATATTAATGAATTTGAAGATTTAAAAGCTGGAGATAAAGTATTTTTTGTTAATAGAGGAAAAAGTATGTACTTAGCTGTTATAGGAACAGAAAATATTGAAAATGGACTTCATATTATTGGTTCACACGTTGATTCTCCAAGACTAGATTTAAAACCAAATCCACTTTGTGAAGATACAGAACTTGCTTATTTTAAAACACATTACTATGGTGGAATAAAAAAATATCAATGGACAACAATACCACTTAGCTTACATGGTGTTATAGTAAAAACAAATGGAGAAAAAATCACAGTAAATATTGGAGAAGATGAGAATGATCCTATATTTACAATTACAGATTTATTACCACATTTAGCTCAAGAACAAATGGAGAAAAAATTAAAAAACGGAATAGATGGAGAAGATTTAAGAGTATTAATTGGAAGTATACCATATGATGATAAAGAAGCTAAAGAAAAAGTTAAGTTAAATATTTTAAATATATTAAATCAAAAATATGGAATTACAGAAGCTGATTTATCAAGTTCAGAAATAGAAGTAATACCAGCATTTAAAGCAAGAAGTTTAGGATTTGATTCTAGTATGGTTGCTGCATATGGTCAAGATGATAAAGTTTGTGCGTACTCATCTTTAGCAGCTATGATGACATTAGAAAATGTAAAAAATACAGCAGTTTGTATTTTATCTGATAAAGAAGAAATAGGAAGTATGGGAAATACAGGAATGGAATCACATATGTTTGATTTCTTTATCTCTGAAATATTAAATAAATTAAAAATAAATAGACCAAACTTATTAGACAAAGTATTTTGCTATTCAAAAATGTTATCATCAGATGTTGATGCAGGATTTGATCCGATTTATGCATCTGTTTCAGATAAAGCAAATGCAGGATTTATTGGAAAAGGAATAAGTTTAAATAAATATACAGGAGCAAGAGGAAAATCAGGAGCTTCTGATGCTAATGCAGAATACGTTGCATGGATTAGAAACTTATTAGAGAAAAATGATATAAGATATCAAATTGCAGAACTTGGAAAAGTTGATATAGGAGGAGGCGGTACAATAGCCTACATTTTAGCTAATAAAGGTGTAGATGTAATTGACTGTGGTGTACCAGTTCTTTCAATGCATGCTCCTTATGAAGTAACAAGTAAATTTGATATTTACTCAGCATATGAAACTTATAAAGCTTTTTGGAATGAATAAAAATAAAAAATGGGACTTTTTACAGCCCCATTTTTTATTTATTTATGTCTTCTTTATCTTTTTCTAATAAATCTATAACAGAAATTATAAATTGGACATTTTCTTTTGATAGTTTACTTGCTTTTTCAGATAATTCTAATTCTAAATTTAAATCTTTGTTATTTATTAAATCTTTAAATATAACATTAGGAGATATACCTAAAAGATTAATATAATTTACCAAAGTTTCAGTTTTTACACCACCACTACCATTTTCAATTCTTGATATATATTTAGCAGAAATTTCTAATTTTTCTGCGATTTCTTCTTGTGTTAATTTGTTTTTTAAACGATATTCTTTAACAACTTTTCCTAAAGCCTTATTAATAACTTCTTTTGATATATTTTCCATTATATGCCTCCTATGTAGATATAACACTATAAGTATAACAAGTGTTAGCAGACATTTGAACCAATTGGTAATATGATAAATGAAACACAAGAAAAATGTCGAAAAAGGTCATACTATAATACTTTAAGAAAAAAACAAATAAAAATAGTGTATAATTATTAGTTGTACACAAAAAATAAAAAATTATTCAAAATAAAAAAATCGACTCTAAAAGTCGATTTTTTACAATGTTACAATCATTGGTGGGCCAGGAGGGGTTCGAACCCCCGACCCCGCGCTTAGAAGGCGCGTGCTCTATCCAACTGAGCTACTGACCCAAATCATTGAACAATAAATATAATAGCACAAAAAAAATAAAATGTCAATGAAAAAATAGACAAAAAATGAAAAATTTTTAAAAACAGCTAATTCCTATGTCCGCAATGTGAAATCTTTGTGAATTGCTTTACTTTGAAAAAAGAAAATGATATTATAATAAAAATTACAAAAGTAAGGAGGAATTCTCGTGATAGAAGTAAAAAACATCACAAAAAAATACGGAAGCTTTACAGCCGTAGACAATATTAGTTTTAAAATAAACGATGGCGAGATAATCGGCCTATTACGGACCAAATGGTGCAGGAAAAAGTACCACAATGAACATGATAACAGGATTTATTGAACCAACAGAAGGAGAGATTATTGTAGAAGGGTATGATATATCTAAAAAACCCAAAAAAGCAAAATCACAAATAGGGTATATGCCAGAAGGAGTGCCATTATATTCAGATTTAACAGTAAAAGAATTTGTAAATTATATGGCTGAATTAAAAAGAGTAGATAGAAAAGTAAGAAAAGAAAGAGTAGAAAAAATAATAGAACAAACAGGACTAAAAAATGTAGAAAACAAGCTAACCCGTAATCTTTCAAGAGGTTATAAACAAAGAGTTAGTATGGCAGGAGCATTAGTTGGAGAACCCAAAATATTAATTTTAGATGAACCAACAGTAGGATTAGACCCAAAACAAATAACAGAAATAAGAGAGTTAATAAAAGAATTAGGAAAAACACATACAATAATATTTAGTTCACACATTTTATCTGAAGTAAGCCAAATTTGTAATAAAGTAATAATTATAAATAAAGGAAAAATAGTTGCAATAGATACACCAGAAAACTTAGAGAAGAAAGTAAATAACAACAATACTGTATATGTAACAGTAGAAGATTTAGAACAAAAAATGGACTCAATAAAAGATAAAATAGAAGAAATAAAAGATGTAAAATTAGTAAAAGAAAATGAAGACGGAACAAAACAATACGTAATAGAAGCAAATGGAGATACAGACCTAAGAAAAGTTATATTCTCAGAATTTGCAAAAGAAAATATAACAATTTTCGAAATGAAAAAAGCAGACATAACATTAGAAGATGCATTTATGCAATTAATAGAAGGAGGAGAAAAATAATGTGGGCAGTTATTAAAAAAGAATTCAAATCTTATTTTTGCACACCAATAGGGTATGTATTTATAGGAGTATTTTTAATTGCATTTAGTATATCATTTTATTTTAGCGTAATAGGGTATGGAAATGTAAATTTTGAAAATATATTTTATTCATTACCAACAATATTAGTATTAGCATTTATTATTCCATTATTAACAATGAGATCATTTGCAGAAGAAAGAAAAAATGGAACAGAACAATTGCTACTTACATCTCCTATTAGCATAACAAAAATAGTAATAGGAAAATTTATTGCAGCACTTGCAATTGTTGTAATAACAGAAATTTGTACATTTATGTATTTTGGAATATTATGCCATTATGGAATACCAAAATTAACAACTACATTTGCAACATTATTAGGATTTTTATTATTTGTTATGGCATACATAGCATTTGGTATGTTATCATCAAGTATTACAGAAAATCAAATAATAGCAGGTATAATATCAATAGGATTTTTCATAATAACATGGGTATTACCAGAGTTTAACTCAAGCTTAGAAAGTTATTCATTTATAAATATGTTTTATAAATATACACAAGGTCAAATTGATATAGGTGATACAGTAACATTTATAACATTTACAATAACATGTTTATTATTAACAGCAGTAGTTATGCAAAGAAGAAAAAGTGTAAAATAATAAAGGAGGGTTAATGTTGAAAAATAAAGAGAAAAAAGAAAAAAAGACTAAAAAAGAGCATGAAGAAAAAAATAACAAATTTTTAGAAATAATAAAAAAGAGATGGTTAATAAATGGCTCAAAAACATTGTTATTAGTAGTTATAATCCTTGGAATATTTATAGGAATAACAATGTGTATGCAAAAATTAGATTTAACACCAATTGATTTAACAGAACAAAAACTATTTACATTAACAGAAGAAAGTAAAGAACAAATAAGAAATATTAATTTTGATAATAACAATGTAAATATATATTTTGTAGGGTATTCAGAAGATGATTCTACATTAGATTTAGCAAGACAATACACAAAAGTAACTGATAAAATATCAGTTGAAGCTGTAACAGCAAATGATAGACCAGATTTAGTAGAAAAATATGGTATTGAAAGTGGAAGTGAAGGAATTATAGTAGAAAATGGAGATAAATATAAAGTATTATCTTCAAGTGATTTATATACATATGATTCAGAAACTTATGAAAGTGTTAGTATAGCTGAAGAAAAATTAACAGCAGCAATAAAATCAGTAACAGCAGATACAGTTCCAAAAATATACTTCTTAACAGGGTATAGCCAATTTTCATTAACAAGTGGAATGCAATATTTAAATATGTATCTACAAAATGAAATTAATGAAATAGCAAGTTTAGACATATTATCAACAGGAAAAGTGCCAGATGATTGTAATACATTAGTAATAACAACACCAAATAAAGATTTTGATGACATAGCAACAAATGCTATTATGGATTATATAAATAAAGGTGGAAACATCTTATGGTTAAATTCAGCAATAGCAAATCAAGTCGATTATACAAATGTAAACAAAATCTTAGCAACCTATGGAGTAAATCCATTTGAAGTTGGAGCAATAAGAGAAACAGACACAAGTAAGATGGTTTCACAATCACCAGATTTAATTATACCAGAAATACAATATAGTGATGTTACAAAGAAAATATATAATTCAACAGGAGTTATTTTCTTAAATGCAACAAAAATAAATGTAGTTGATAGTGAAGCATTAAGCAATTTAAAAGTAACAAAAACAGATTTAATAAAAACAAGTGAAGGTTCATATTTTAGAAGTAACTTCAAAATACAATCAGAAGAACCACAAGAAGGGGAAGAAAAACAAGCATATCTAGTTGGAGCTGAATTAGAAAAAACAATAACAGAAGCAAATTCTGAAAATGGAACAGAAGAAGTAAAATCAAAATTAATAATATATGGAGAAAATTACTTCGCATCAGATGCTCAACTATCACAATCATCACAAACTCCAATAATAGCTTACAGACAAAATAAAGACTTAGCTTTAAACTCTATAGCATATTTATCAAATAGAGAAGAAGACATAACAGTAAGAAAAGGAACAGGAACAGTAAAATATACTGCAACAGAACAAGAAAGCAGAATTATTTTAGCAATAATAACAGCAGTTCCAATACTAATAATATTAATTGGAATAGTTGTATGGATTTCTAGAAAAAGAAAGAAATAAGGAATAAGAAAAAAAGACTTTCATAAAATATTATGGGGTCTTTTTTATTATGAAAAATATTTTAAAAACAGTATGTGTTATAATTGGAACAATTATAGGAGCTGGTTTTGCCTCTGGGCAAGAAGTATATATATTCTTTTTTTCTCATGGAATAAAAGGATTAATAGGAATTATTATTTCTAGTGTTATAATTGGATTAATTATATATATAAGTTTAAAAATAATAAAGTATGAAAATATTCAAAATTATGATGAGTTTTTGAAAAATTTGATAAGAAATAAAAAGATAAAAGATTTTGCAGATATATTAATAAATATATTTATATTAATATCATTTTATATTATGATAGCTGGATTTGGAGCATATTTAGAACAAGAATTACACATAAATAGTATTCTTGGAAGCGGAATTTTATCAATAATTTGTTACTTTATTTTTCAATCAAATTTAAAAGGGGTAGTAAAAGTAAATCAATTTTTGATTCCTATTCTCATTGTAGTAATAGTATTTGTACGGATTTTTAAATATAAAAGGTCTTGATTTAAAAAATATAAATAATTATATAATAGATAAAAATCAGGAAAATTGGCTGATTAACAGTATAATATATGGAAGCTACAATTGTATTTTGTTAATACCGATACTTATATCAATGAAAGATTATATAAGAGATAAAAAAGACATTAAAAACATATCAATAATATCAACAATTATTTTTATAATATTATTAACAATTGTATATATGTTTTTAATTAATATAGATGTTGATATAAAACAATTAGAAATGCCGGTTATATATGTAATACAAAAGATATCACCTAAAATAAAAATAATTTATGGAATAATAATTTTAATTTCTATACTTACAACAGCAATTTCACTTGGAATGAGCTTCTTAAAAAACACATCCAAAAGTAAAAGTCAATTCAATAAAATAAATATAATTATTTGCATAAGTGCAATACTTTTCTCCAAAATAGGTTTTTCAAAATTAGTGACTTTATTATACCCTATATTGGGCGGAATTGGGCTGATTCAAATTTTACAAATATTACTAAAAAAATGTTGCAAAAAAGGTTAAAAACTGGTATAACATAAATAACTAAAGATAGGAGAGTTATTTATGAAGGATTTCTGGAAAGAACCAAAAAAAACTAAGGAAAAAAAGGTAAATAAGAAAAAAGTAATAATTACAATAATAGCAATTATAATAACATTATTTTTAATTATTATAAGTGCCATATACATAAATAATAAAAATGTAAGGTTATGGATTGATAAAAATATTTTTAGAAAAGAAGTAATTCAAAATAATTTACCTACAATCGAATTAAATGAAAGTGATACACAAAATATATATGCTTTTAATAAGTATATTGGTGTTCTAAGTAAAAATCAATTTGCTATATATGATAATTCTGGAAAAAAACAAGATGAATTAAATATTGAAATTACAAAGCCAATTTTTAATTCAAATGGTAGACATTTAGTAATAGCAGAAGAAAAAGGACAAAAGGTATATCTAATTACTGATAAAGGAATAGCTTGGGAAAAAAGCATAGAAGGTAATATATCACAAGTAGAAGTTAACAAGAATGGTTATGTTGCAATAACAATTGTAGATACAATAAATAAAACTGTAGTTGCTGTATATGATAATACAGGTAATTGGCTATTTAATAACATACTTTCAACAACAAGAGTAGTATCAACTTCTTTATCAAATGATAATAAATATCTTGCACTAGCTGAAATAGATACATCAGGAACACAAATACAATCAAGTATAAAAGTAATGTCAATTGAAGAAGGAAAAAATAATCCAAGTAATTCTATAAAAAAAGTATATAATAGTGAAAAAGGAGATTTAATAACACAAATAAAATATCAAGAAAAAGATAAGCTATTATGTATGTATACAGATAAAATTAATGTGATAAAAACAGATGAAACAACTGAAACGATTTCTGAGAATAAAGATAAAAAAGTTTCTTTTACATCTATTAGTCTTTCAAATTCAGCTGTGATGTTAGAAGAAAAATCATCTGGATTATTTACCGCAGATTCTATTGTTAGTATTATAAATCCTGATAACAAAAATATATCAACATATACTACAGAAGCGGTTACAAAGGAAATTTATACATATGACAACATTATAGGCTTAAATTTAGGTGCTGAAGTAGAATTCATTAATACAAGTGGATGGCTAGTAAAAAAATACACAGCAGAACAAGAAATAACAAATATTGTTTTATCAAGCTCAATGGCTGGAATAGTTTATAGAGACAAAATCGAATTAATAAATTTATAAGGGGGAGTAAAATATGGGAATTGTAATAGATATAATTTTAGTATTAATAGTAGCGCTTTCTGCATTTTTAGGATATAAAAAAGGTTTAGTTGAATTAGGAGCAAAGTTATTTGCAGGAATAATTGCAATTGTGATAACATTAATAATTTATAAACCTGTAGGAAATATAGTTATAAAAAATACAAGTATTGATGAGAAAATAGAAAATACAATATTAGAAAAAACAACTAATGTTATAGATGAAAATTCAAAAATATCAGATAATAAATATATACAAGATGCTAGTGATAATGCAGTTTCACAAGTTAAAGAAGAAGTGCTACCAGAGCAAGCCAGAAATATAGCGGTTAACGTTGTTTATGTAGCAACTGCATTGATATTATTTATAGTAAGCAAAATAGTTCTTTCTATAGTTATATCACTTGCGAATGCTATTGCAAGTTTACCAATATTAAAACAATTTAATGAAATTGGTGGTTTTTTATATGGGTTAGTTAGAGGAGCTATAATTTCCCTTGTTTTAATTTTAGTAATTGGTACTATTGCAAAATTAAATCCAAATGGTTCTTTGAGTAAGAATGTTGAGAGTACATATTTGCTTAAAGAGGTTTATGGAAGTATTGTAAAAATTAAATAAAAAAGCGCAAATTTATTGCGTTTTTTTATTTTTTTTGCTATACTAAGGCTATAAAAAATTAGGAGTGATTATTTTGAATAATAAACGTCAAGAAAAAAGAAATAATAGAAATAGAAGAAAAACAAAAGCCAAAAAATCAACAGGTAAAAAAATATTAATAGGTATTTTAATAGTGCTATTATTAGGAATAGCATGGTTCACATATAGAACATATAAAAATGGATGGGGTCTAAGTGGAATGCTTGCAACAGTAGTAGGACATGATGAAAACACTAAAAAGAATTTGTCAGAAATAAAAGTATTAATATTAGGGGTAAGCACAGATTTAGATTCTGAACTAACAGATACAATAATGGTAGCATCTTATAATCCAAATACACAAAAAGCAAATTTATTATCAATCCCAAGAGACTCTTATACAGGTAAAAACACAGCAAAGGCAACTGCTTCATTAAAAATAAATGCATTATATAATATAGAGAAAACACCTGAAAAAACATTAAAAGCAGTAAATGAAATAACAGGGCTGGATATAAAATATTATGTAATTGTAAAAACAGAAGCATTAATACAATTAGTAGATGCTATTGGAGGAGTAGAATTTAATGTTCCAATAGATATGAAATATGATGATCCAACACAAGATTTACATATAGACTTAAAGGCTGGAACACAAAAATTAGATGGAGAAAAAGCAGAGCAAGTTTTAAGATTTAGACATAGTAATCCAGATAAAATTACTGGTCAAATGTCAACATATCCATCTGAATATGGTAATGATGATTTTGGAAGAATGAGAACTCAAAGAGATTTTATTTCAGCATTATTAAAACAAACTTTAAAACCAGGAAATATATTTAAACTTGGAGAAATATTAGAAATAGCTCATAAAAATGTTGAAACAAATTTAGAACTTTCATACATAAAAGACTATATACCATATGCAGTAGAATTCAACACAGATAATTTACAAACTGCCACATTACCAGGAACAACACCAGATATGAAAGATACAAATAATGTAAGCATTTTTGTAATAAATAAAAAATTATCAACTGAATTAATACAATCTATGTTCTATGGAGATAGTACAGAAGAAGAATCAGAAGACAATACAATTACAAATAGCTTAAATACTACAAGTAATTCTATTAGCAGTACAACAACAGTAAATGATGATGAATTAAAAATAGAATTAATAAATGGAAGTGGTAATACTTCAAAACTAGAAGAAGCTAAAACGAAATTGGAAGAAGCAGGTTTTACAGTAAAGAAAACTGGTAAAACATCTACAATTTCAAAAACAGTAATAACAAATAAAAAGAATGCAACAGATGAACAACTAAAAAATATAAAACAAGTTCTTAATGCAGGAAGTATTTCAACAAATAAACAAGCATCAAGTCAAGTAGATGTAACTATAGTAATTGGAGAAGATTTTGAATAAAAAATAGGCAGATATTTAATATCTGCCTATATCTATAAATTTATCTATAATAATAATTCCTATATTTTTTATTATATTTTTTTCTTTTATTTTTTCCATCAAATAACAATTTATATAACAAGAATAATATTAAAACAGCCATAATGATTTGAATTAAAAGTGTGATAAAACCAGATTTTTCTACATTATGAGAGGCTTTTAAATCAGCTGAGTATGAAATTCCATCAATGTTATATGTTATTTTTCCTAAAACTTCACCTTGTGCTATAGGAGCACGTAAATTTTCATTAATTTGTATTTCAGGTTCAAATTCAGTATTAAAATCAGATTGTTTAATTGTAGCAGTTATATCATCAGAAATTAATAAGTCTAAATTTTTAGTTTCTTTTGTACCATTCCCAACTTCAACTTGAGTTGCAATAGCATCTTTTTCTCTAAGCTTACGAAGCGTGTAATTGTCGTATCCGTAGTTAAATAATGATTTTGTCTCAACAAATTTTCCACTTATATTATTAGGGTATAAACCAACAGAAAGAATAACAGAAATTAATTCAAAGCCATCTTTATTAGAAACTGAAACTAAACAATTTTTAGCTTCTGTTGTATAACCTGTTTTACCGGCAATTGCATATTTATAATAATAATTACTAGCAACATTTCTATTATCAACTAATGTCAAAAGTTCATTTGTAGAAGTGAAAATTCTTTCTCCATATTTATTTGTTGCTGGTACTGTACAAAATTTTAAACCTGCGATTGTTCTAAAAGTTGAATTCTTCATACAATATTGCATCAATTTAGCTAAATCATAAGCTGTTGTATAATGGTCTTCATTATGCATTCCACTTGGGTTCAAAAAGTGAGTATGCTCTAAGCCTAATTCTGCAACTTTAGTATTCATCATAGTTGCAAAACTTTCTAGTGAACCAGCAACATGAAAAGCTAAAACATTTGCTGCATCATTAGCTGAATGTACCATCATTAATTGTAATAATTGATTTACTGTAAGTTGTTCACCAGTTTGCAAAGCAGCTATTGAATAACCAGATGGAATTGTAGCTATTGCATCATATGGAACTGTTACAATATCATCTAAATTACAATTTTCTATTGTTAAGATGGCTGTCATAATTTTGGTAGTGCTTGCTGGATACATTTTTTCATTTTCGTTTTTTGAATACAAAATTTTACTAGTTTTACTGTCCATTAAAAGAGCAGCTCCTGCTGTTATATCTGGAGACTCTGATTCTGCATTTATTTGTTGATATGGAAGTAAAAGTATTAGTACAATTAGTGTTAAAAGTAATTTCTTTAGTTTCATTTTTATATCTCCATTATTTAAAAAATTATATACTATATATTATATTATTTTAAATTAAATTTCAATATAAAAGGAGGAAAAATATGCAAAAAATAAATAAAAAAATAATATTTATAATAATTATAATAAGTGGCATGATATATGGAATTTTTAACTATTTCACACAGAATAAGAATAAAGAAAATTTAGAAAATATAAGCCAAGATATTATAATCAATAATCAAACAGAAAATACTACAGAAGAAAATAATAATCAAGAAAAAATAGTAATACATATAACAGGAGCAATCTGTAATGAAGGAATTTACGAATTAGAAGAAAATTCTAGAATAGCAGATGCTGTAAAAATGGCAGGAGGGTTAAAAGAAGATGCTGATTTAAAGCAAGTAAATTTAGCATATGTATTAGAAGATGGAATAAAAATAAATATACCATCAAAAAATGAGAGTACAAATGAGGCTAGCAATAATACAGAAAGCTATATTACAAAAGAAAATTTAAATTCATCCAATAATGCAAAAACTTCAAAAGTTAATATAAACAGTGCAACACAAACAGAATTAGAAACCTTACCAGGAATTGGGCCATCAACAGCATTAAAAATAATAAACTATAGAAAAGAAAAAGGAAAATTTAATAAAATAGAAGATATAAAAAATGTTAATGGAATAGGTGAAAATAAATTTAATAAAATAAAAGAATTTATTAAAATATAAGCTTGATAATTAAAGTAAAATAATATACAATATAATTGATGTGAATACAAATAGAGAAGAGGAAAAATATGAAAACAAAGGAAAAACGAAACATATTAATATTACTAATTATATCAATATTAATAATAATTGCAGAAAATGTATATATAAATTTTAATACACCAAATATAGAAGAACAAATATCAAATAAAGAAGTATTACTAGGAACTACAGATGTGCATGGAGAAGGAATTATAATAAATATAAATGATGGAAATGATTTGATTCATCAAGAAGATATAGTTATATTATTAGATGAATTAAAAAATGCTGGAGCAGAGGCAATATCTGTAAATGGACAAAGAATTGTAAGTAATACATATGTTTATTGTGATGGAAGTGTAATATTAATAGATGGAGTAAAAATAGGAAATCCGTTTGTTATAAAAGCTATAGGAGATAGTCGAACAATTTATGGAGCTATTACAAGAAATAAAGGATATGTAGCAACACTAACTAAAGATGGGATACAAGTAGATGTACAAAAAAGTGAAGATATAGAAATATCAAAAACAAATAAAACAATAATGCAAAATGTTGTAAATGAAAAAAATAGTGTTAAAAAATTAAAAAAGATAGATAAATTAATTGGAAATTTAAGTGTTTCAGGTTCAGGAGTTGAAATTACAATTGATACATCTAAAACTAGTGATATAACAGCAATTACATTATTACAATTAATAAATGACTTGAATTCAGCTGGAGCAGAGGCAATATCAATAAATGATAACAGAATTGTTAATATGACAGACCTTATGGACATTAACAAGGAATATATATTAGTAGATAGTAATTGTGTTAGTTCACCATATGTTATAAAAGCAATAGGAAATATAAGCAAATTAAGAGAAACAATGAATTTAGAAAATTCAACAATATCCAAATTAAGAAGAAATGGAAAAAATATAGAGGAAAAATATAAAACTTATTTAAAAATAGATGAATATACTGTTTCAAGAGGGCAAAATAAATTATTACAAAAATACATAAAATAAAAAATCTAGCAGAAAATGCTGGATTTTTTATTTTGCCATAAATTCAGCATGCCGTAAGAAAAAAAGAAAAAAATAATATGATTGTTACAAAAGTTTAATAAAAATGTCAAGAATTAACAGAAAAACTAGAAATATGACTTCCGTAAGCGTATTTGGACATAAAAAAACAAATGGAAAAAAGTGCATCTTGAAATAAAAAATAAATTTGTTAAACTAAAAGTAATATATATATATAAATCAAAGGAGAAAGCAAAATGGAAAAACGTAAAACATTTTTGAAAATAATTGCTATAGCGATTTCAGTTATAACAATTTTAGGAATTTTAGTGAAAGGAATATATTCAGCAAATGACAATCATTATGTTATTGATGTTGTAAATGAAAGTGCAACAAGCAAAAATGAAGAAATGCAAATAACAGAAAAGATTGTAAAACCAGCTAATCAACAGTATTTTGATTCAAAAGAATTAAACTATGAAGTAGAATTAAAAAACATAATGCAAGAAAACTTTGAAACACAAGTTGCTATGGTAATAGACACTTCATACAGTATGGGAATAAATGATGCACAAAATACTGCAAAAACTAAAGCAAAAGAATTAGCAAGCGGTATAATGAATAATGTTAAAAATTCTAGAATTTCTGTATCAAATAATAATAACGTTAAACTTAATATGACTAGTACAAAAACGGATGTTACTACCAATATAAACAACATAAATAATCAAATAAATGCTTTAAAAGATGGAGAAGGTAGTGATAGTAACATTGGTTTAGATAATGCATATAAGACATTTACAACACCATTGGATTCAAAAAATACTGTAAATAAGTACATAATTGTTTTTACAGATTCAACAGATGAAGTTTCAGAAAAAATGAAACAATTAATGGAAAATGATAAAAACTTACAAATTATATCAATCTTAGTTGATATGACAAGTACATCTTACATAAACAATGGAGTAGCAACAGCAGGAGAAGTATATGTTTTACCAAGTGAAGTTTCAGCAGAAGAAATTACAAATGCAAAAGTACTAGATTTTGATTTGATATATGATGAATTGAATAAAACAATAAGAAATGTAGAAGTAAATAATGTTTTCTCAGATGAAATTTTAAATTATTTTGATATTTCAGACTTTAAGACAACAAAAGGAACTGTAGAAAAAACAGAAAATGGTTATACATGGAATGTTGAAGAAATGAAATTTTCACAAACAGAAAAATTAACATTTAAAGTTACCTTGAAATCAAATGTAGATATAGATGCAGGTGTAATATTTAACGAATTATACACAAACAAAACACAAAATATAAAATACAATACATATAAAAATTCTACAGATAAAAAACAATTAGAAGGAACAGATGCAAGAGAAAATACAGAATCAACAGTTATAAAAATTTGTCAAGGTTACGATTTAAAAATAAAAGCAGTAAATGAAGCTAATAATAAATTAGCAGTAGACGGAGCAACTGTAAAAGTAGAAGGAAAAAATGAAGCAGGAGAAGTAGTTTGTGATATTACTAAACAAACAGATAATGATGGATATATAACTATTACAGCAAGTGATGCAAGAGCATTAAGAGGAGATGGAACAATAACATATACAGTTTCACCAACAGAAGTAAAAACAGGTTATATTTCAACAGATCCTATAACATTTGATATAACAAATAATAAGACAACAAGAAAACTTGTATTTGACAATCATGAATCTAATGTAAATGGAACTGTAAATGAAGAAAAAAGAAGTGTTGAAGTCATAATGCCTATTAATGCACAAAGAATAGATTTTGAAATAAAATCAGTTGAAAATGGAAATGACCAAACAACAGTGTCTGATTGTGAATTTGAATTAATACAACCAAAATTAAATAACAAATATGAAATGGATGTGTTAGCAGGTAAAACTGATGAAAACGGAATATTACATTTTTCTCCAACAGTTATGACAAAAGATGGAACATACAATTATATTTTAAGACAAGTATCAGCACCAGACATGTATGAAGTAACAAATTTAACATTAATAGAAATAACATATAAAGATGGAATAATAACAAAAATATCAAAACAATTTAATCCAAATATAGATACAGAAGTATGTACAGATAAAGAAAATCATGTTTTGATTACAGTAAAAGATGAAAGCTTAAAAACAAATCCATTTAATTTACAAATAAATTTAAGTGATGATAAAGATGGAACAAAACTAGAAGGTGTAACATATTTGGTTTCTACAACAAATTCAAATAACCAAGTTAGAAATGAATATGTAACAACAAATGAAGATGGTCAAATAAACACAAAAATCTATGGAAGTGGTAATTTAAATATTAAAATTACAGAACAAAGTCCAAAAGTTGGATATGTTGCAGATACAGTTTCAAAAAATTTAACAATTGACAGAAATAATAATATAATAACAATTTGGTATAAAACAGAAAATCTAAATGTAGAACAAAGTACAAGCCAAGAAGATATAATTGTAAATTTAACAAGTACAAAGAAAAATAAACAAAATATAGTAAGAGTATCTTTAGTAGATGCTGATGAAAATGATGTTGATGTTGGAAAAAATGTTATATATTATTTGAAAGATACAGAAACAGAAATTCAATATGGACCAGCAGTATCAGATAAAAATGGTGAATTATCATTTACAATAGAAAATAAAGAAGAAGGACAACACAGATATTCATTAATAGTAGATAAATCAAGTGTTCCAAAAGAATATGATGTTGAGCAAGTTGCAGATCATATCGGATTTAATTTGGTATTTGATGGAGAAGGTTATATAGTAGATGAAAATGTTATAGATAATCAAACTATTATAAAAGACTACTATTCAAAAGTAACTAATGAAACAAGTATGGAATATACATGTTTTATAACAGTTGGTTATAAATTAATAGAAGATAACACGGTAGATTTTAGGGTACAATTGAATGATAAAGACGATACTCGTAAAGCTCTTGAAGGAGCAAAATATAATATTAATATTGAATGGGATATTAATGGTGTAACAAGAACAAAAACAATAAAAGAAAGACAAACAAATACTAGCGGAAACTTATCTACAAGAATTGTAAAAGCTGATCAAGTAAGAATATATGTACAACAAGTTGGAGCAAGTGCAGGATATACTATTGACACAACAACACAAGAAATATATCTAAGCTTTAGAAATAATGGATTAACAAATATAACATCACAATCTCCATATGATAGAGGACAAACTAATGTTAATGAACCAAATCAAGGAGCATATATAAATGGTGGATCAACAATTGTATATCAACATTTAAACAAAAAGAGAACAGCAGAAGATACTTATCTAAATTTAACAATAAATAAACTTGATACAAATGGAGCATATGTAGATGGAGTTTTAGTTAATATAAAATCAAATATTTTAAAAGACAAAACTGATGGGGCATTAAATGACAAAAAGACAACAGGTGAAAGAGGTTCAGCAGGAACAATTGCATATGATTATAAGAGTTACTTAGAAGATAAAACACATAATGATTATATAAGAGTTCCAAATATAGGAAAAGAAGGAACAGAGAATGATGAAATAATTTATGATTTAGAAATATCTGAATTATCAAGAAAGAATAATGATCCATCACAAGATACAGTAAAAAATGGAACAACTGTAAAATTAAGATTAATATTTAGAGAAAAAGACAATAGAATTTTATTAACAAATGTTGAAACAATATATGGAAATAGACTAGTAAAAAGTAAAACATTTTCAAGTGCAGGAGATAATAGTGAAGGAAGAGCAGAAGAAGATTCTTTAGGTGTATATTTAGCAAATATTACATTAGATTTATATACAAATTATGATGAAGTAGGAAATCTAGCATTAGACTTAAAGAAACAAAATAATACAGGAAATGAATTAACAGGAGCAGAATATGATATAAAAGTTGTAAATCCTGATACAACAGTAGTTAGAAAACATGTTAAAGTTGATAATGGAGATGAAAACTCTGCAATAGAATTAACAGGATTATCTGTAAATGTAGGAAGCTTAATTTATATAACAGAAACTACAGCTCCAATTGGTTATGGAGTAAATACAAATGCTGAAACATTAGAAGTAAAACAAATTACTGATGATGGAGAAGTTGTTTTAGAACAAATAGATCAAGCATACTCAGCAAACAGATTAAAATTAGAAAAACAACAATCAACAACTACATCAGCAGGAACAACAAAGAGTAACTATTTAGTAACATTAACAGATTATTCTTTAGATAAATTCGAATTTAATATTAATGCAGTTGATTCTACAACATTAAATGGAATAAATGGTTATGGATTTAAAGTAGAGAGTTCATTAGGTGCCCAAAAAACAGTAATAACAGATTCTAATGGAAATGGATTAGTTAATGTTGGAGGAAATATAGAAAACAGCACAATAACATACACAATAACATCAAATAAGGTAGCAGATTATTATAAACCATTTAAAAATACAATAAAAGTAAATGTAGTATTTGATGTTTCAGGTAATGTTGATATTGATAGCACAATGAATGCACAAACAGATGCTAATTATGGAAGAATATGGAGTATTAAAAACTTAGAGACAAGTGGAAAAATCAATATACAAATCTTATTAGATCATCAAGACCCATTAGTAGTAAATGTAGAAACTGTTGACAAAATAACAAATGCAGTATTAAGAGATACTGAATATAAAATAACAGATTCTCAAGAATTACCAGGAACAGGAAAAGAAACTATACAAGTAGGATATTGTTTAGAAAATGGAGTAAAAACATATAAACTAATTCAAACAAAAATAAATAATTCTTATGCAAAAATGTCAGATAAGACATTTAAAGTAACATACACAAACGAAAAAGTAACAGATGTAACTCTAGATAGTGATAGAGATGATGATACTATAACAATAACTGGTAATAAAGCAATAAAAATAAGAATATATGTAGAACCAAAAGTACCATTTGAAATTACAAACTTATATTATTTTGAAAACTCAACAAAACTACAAGGTGCAAATTTTGAAGTAACAGAAGTATCTGGAGGAGATAGAGGAACTGGGACAACAGATGCAAATGGAATAACAGGAATATATTCAGGTATATTAGGAACAAATCAAGAACTTATATATAAAGTAAAACAAACATCAGGAGCAAGTTCTTATGCAACTGTAGAAGAATTCTATGTAAAAGTTAAATATAACGAAAATAGAGAAATAACAGAAGCAAAACTTGTTGATAACAATGGAAATGATGTTGAAGAAAATAGATTTGTAACAGTATCATATGCAAAAACTTCAACAGCATCAACATACAATGGTAATACAAAAGGAATAGTAAAAATACAAGTATTAAATTATCCAGAATTTAAAATGAACATTGAAAATGTAGATAGAAGAGATGGAACAACCCAAATAGCGGGAACTGAATATAGTGTATCTTCTAAATATACAACAAGTGAAAATCAAGAAGTTTCATTTACAAGTACAAGTGGTGTAATAACAAATACAGATGGTATGGGAATAGCACATTTAGACAAAACAAAAGATAATACAGTAGTAACATATACAATAAAAGAAGTTAAACCAGCAATTGGTTACCAAACATTAGGAAAAGACATAGATGTTATAGTTACATATGATGAAAATGGTTATGTAAATAATGTGACATTAAAAGATAAGGATAATGTTAGTCAAATTGCTAGTGTATCAAAAAGCGAAACTATGACTAGTGATGTTGACAAATTCCAAGTTAATGTACAATTAAAAAATAATCCAATATTAAAATTTAACTTAACAGCAGAAGATAGTGTAAACCATAATACAAAAATAAAAGATATTGGTTTCCAAATTGTAAGTAAATATGCTGAAAATGTATATTCTAATTCATCAGCAACAAATAAAGTAAATCAAACTCAAACACCAGAAACATCTTACACAGATATAAATGGTTATACAGCATCATATTTAGATAGAACATTAGAAAATAAAGATATGTACTATACAATTAAGGAAGTTCAAAAATCTGCAGGTTATAATTGGCAAGAAAAAGACATAATTATAAAAGTTACATATGATAATGATGGAAAAATATCAACAATTACTCCAACACAAGGAGGAGAATTAATTAATATTACATCATTTGATAAAGATAACTTTGAAATAAATATGGAAATATATAATGAAGAAATTAAAGAATTTGGAATTCATTTAACAGCAGTTGATACATACAATGTAAATAAAAAATTAAATGGAATGAGTGTAGAAGCATTCTTGACAGATTCTACAATACCTACTGATTATGTATCAGATGGAAAATATGAACTAGTTGGAGATAAGGCATTATTAACAGGAGCTGACAGAGATAATAACGGAACACCTGATATTTCTTATGGTGAAGATTATGAATCTATGGGACAATATACAAAAGGTGCAGGAACTAGAACATTAAGATTAGTTATAAAGAATGATTCAAAACAAACAAAGCAAAGTGGTTATTACTTAGATAGTTATGATGGAAGTAATTCTGGAAATAATGTTGGTTACTATACAGGAACACACTACAATCAAGATGCAAAATATCAAACAGTTGCATATCAATGTTTAATTAATGTAACTTTTGATGATGAAGGAAAAATAACTGATGCAAGATTAAATACAGGATTAAACACATATATAGGTTGGCTAGTAGATGGAAGATATGTTCAAATAGATGAAAACAACTTAATAGATCATACAAATTACAAATTGAATATTACTTTAAAATTCTTCCCAATGTTTGATTTAAAATTAAAAGCAATGGATAATTATACATTCCAAAGTGAAGTTGATGAAAATGGAAAACCAATTTCATTAGATGGAGCTAAATATACAGTATCAACAGAAAGAAAGAATAATACAAGGGAAGAAGATGAATTTGTTAAAGCTGGATATATAGGAAGAGGAAATACATATGGAAATGGACATATAGTTGATGGTTCTATTTATGAAGATACAAATGAATTATTTGTACCAATAGAAAAGAATTATACAAGATTATTCTATGTATATGAGCAATCAGAACCAAAGAATTATCAAAAATATGTAGATAGACACATAACAAAAGAAAATCAAAAGTTAGTTGCAATAATAAGTGTAAAATTTGATGAAAATGGAGAAATTGATTATAACAATTCTATAGTTAGAAAAATAGATGATAATATAATTAAACCATATATGAATGAAAGTGGAAATGCATCTTTATCAGCTAACAACATCAAGGAATATAATTATTATTACAACAAAGATAGTTCAAATAGAAATATTGATTTCTATATAGGCTATGCATTAACAACAAAAATAAGTGTAAAAGCAGTGGATGATATATCAAATAATCCAATAGCTAATATCAGATTGTATCCATTTACAAATAATGCATATGTATCAAATACTTCATATGAATATAATACAGTATCATTCAGAGATACAAATTCAGATGGAAAAGCTTCATGGAATTATTGGGGAGCTGCAACAAATGATAATGTAAATAAATACATAATAGCTTCTTCAAGAATAGGAAATAACTACAATGGTTACTTCTTCCCAAGCGATATGGCGAATACAGGACTTGGTGGAAGTGGAAACGAATCAGATTATTATACAGAATTAGATATAACATATGATAGTAATGGTAGAATCTCTAATGTACAATCACTAAAAGCAGATTTATGGGGAGATGACAATGTTGCAAATATTTCATGGGATTCAGCAACAGGAAATGTTTATATAAATATGCTATATAGTAGAAAACTACAAGTAACATTAAATAAAGTAGACTACTATGATAATACTATAAATAATTTATCAGCCGGATTTAATGTCACATCTAATAAAGGATTACAAACATCTATAAATGCAAAACAAATGACAGTATTAGGAAAAGTATATAAAGATACAACAGTAAAATATACTTTATCTGAAACAAGATTACCAGAAGGTTATTACCCAATATCAAAACCAATAGATTATTACATAACATTTAATGATAAAGGTAATTTCTCAAAAAATAATGTAAAATCAGATAGTGATTACTTTGAACCAGTAAATACTGTTGAAGATACACAAAAAATAAATAAAACAACACCAGATTTAACAATAAATATAAAAAATAAACCATCATTTAATTTAGATTTACAAGTAATTGATAAATTTTATAAAAGTTATGGTTTGAAAGATGCATATCTTAAAGTTACAAGTAGCAAAGGTGATGTTGCAGCAGGTAATCCACAAACAGACAGCAGAGGTTATGCAAATGTAATAGCAGGACCAGTATATCCAAATGAAACTGTAAGCTATTATATAGAACAAACAAATACAATTGATGAATATTATGCAAATACAACAAAGATTGAATTACAAGTAAAATACAACGAAGCTGGAAAAATAGAAGATTATAAAATAATAAAAGGAAATGATGTAATTAATAATTTTGATTCTAGTAAATTTATGAATGCTAGAGAAATATCAATGCAAATAATGAATATGCCAAAAGATATAAAAATGGGTATATACAAATATGATAAAACAACAAATTCAGCTATGGCAGGAGTATCTTTTGAAATAACAAAAACAGATATTAACTCAGGAAAAAGCACAGTAACAGATATTGTAACAGAAACAAATGGAGTTGTTATAACATCAATAGATACATTTAATACATCATTAAGTGGTAAAACAATAAAATATACAATACATGAAAAAGAGACACCAACTTCATATAGAAGTATGGAAGATGTAGTATTTATAATCAGATATAATGCAGATGGAAGTATTGCTTCATGTAATCAAGTTGCAAATAATAATGGAATACTAAATACAAAAACACAATTAGAAATTGCTACAAATGGTAATATTAAGATAATTAACGGACAAAGAGTACATTTTAAAGCAACAATTCCAAATGATAATGCATATAACTTGATAATTAAAGATGAAGATATAAATTATGCAGGATTAGGAATTGAAAGAACTCAATATGATGTAAGTATAAATGGAGAATCATATTCAGCAGAACAAACAAATGAAAATGGAATAACAACAATAGAAGATTTAACACAATCTGGAGAAATAACAATTAATATTGCTGAACGTCAAATAGGAGAAGGCTATAAATCAGATATAAATAATAAAGTATCTATAAAATTACAAAAAGGTGTAGATATATATAGTTTGAATTTAGACTCTGAAAGTGAAGGTTATGTTGATGACAAAAATGCTACAACAACAAATGCAATAGTAAAAGTTGATGAAACATATGGAAATATAGAAGTTACATTTAAAAATGAAACAAAAACAACTTTAACAGTATTAAAACAAGATATTAATTCAAAAGTTGGATTAAAAGATACAGAATTTGAAGTTATAGCACAACAAGTTGACAATAACGGAGCAGAAATTGGAGAAGCAATAACATTAACAACAGATGAAAATAAAACAACAGATAAAAATGGTATGTTAAGTTTTGAGTTAGGAGTTGCTCCACAATCTCAAATATGGAAATATACATTCAAAGAAATAAATCCACCAGAAGGTTACAATCCAATTGTTGATTTAACAATGACAGTAACATTTGACCAATATGGAAGAATATCAAATCAAGTATCAAGTAAACAAAGTAGATTAAATGCAGTTATGGAAGATAATTATTATAATTGTCATAACATATATGCAATCATATATAATGGAGATGTATCACCAGCTTACACAGTAAAAGTAGTAACTGAAGATGCAGAAACAGGAAAGAGAATTAATGGTTCAAGCATATATATGAACATAACAGATGCAACAACAGGAAACTTGATAACAGTAGAACCAAAAACAGGAGCATCAGCTAGTAATGGTTCAATATCTCAAACATCAAATTTAGGAATAGATGGAAAGAATTATACAGATGAACAAATAAATGCAGAAGATAGTAATGCGCCTGTAATTGTAGAAAGAGGATTAACATATATTGATAATATTGATTATGAAGGAACAATAAACATAGAAATAAGTCAAAAAGGAACAGCAAAAGGATATGTTTATGGTTCACAACATACAGATGGAAATATTCAAATATCAACAAAATATGTACCACAATTAGATGATGATCCTACAGCTGAATTTACAGTAGTACAAAATGACGGATTTAATGTTATAGTTGATAATTCAAATAGAACAATAACAATTAAAATATTAAATGAATCACAAGTTGTATTTGATATAACAACAACAGAAAAAGCATCAAAACAAGAAACAGAAAGAGTAATAAAAGGAGTAAACTACAATATTACAGCTGAAATTCAAACTGCAACAGATAGTATCTTAACAGATATTGATGTTACAACACCATTATCAGATGAAAATGGACAAACAATAGCAAATGTTGGAAAAGCTTATGCTGGAAAAACAATAGTTTATACAATACATCAAAATACACCAGAGAAATATAAAGCTATCGAAGATATTCAAATAGAAGTAAAATATGACTCTAATGGTTATATTAAGTACTATGAACTATTATCTTCACAAGATAATGCAAGTATAAGTATCGAAAAAACAAAAGATAGAACAATAACAATTAATGTATATAATACAAAAATGTTAAATGGATATACAGTATATGTTGAAAAACATGCTATGGATACAGAAATTGATGAAGAAGCTTATAATAGAGTATTAGCAGGAGCTAAATATAAAATAACAGTAAATCAAGAAGAAGCTGGAATTGAATATACAACTTGGACAGATGTAACAGACGAAGATGGTATAATTAGAGGATTAACATTCAATGGTTATGGTTATATAACAATAACTCTTGAAGAATTAGAAGCACCAGATGGATTTGCAATAGATACATTAAGACAAATAAGACTATATAGAGATGCAAATACTGGAAAAATAGAAGAAATAAGCGGAGATGTAAACTTCACAACAAATGAAGATTATACAGAAGTTTATTTAAAACCAGTAGATGTTCAAGCTGATGATAAATTTACATTAATAGTAAATAAATATTCAACAGCAAGTAACAAACGTATTACAGAAGACCAAGCTGAATTCAGAGCTGAATTACAAAAAGAAAACGAAGAGGGACAAATAATTTATAAAAATACAATTGAAAACATATTTACAGATAAAAATGGTAAAGCTATTATGGACAATATAGATATGCCTACAGAAACAGGAAAATATAAATTAATATTAACAGAGATAGAAGCACCAAAAGGATATGAAAAATTAGCCGAACCAGTAGAATTGGAAGTTACATTTGAAAGAGATTCAGCAGGAAAAATTATAATTTCAACAGTATCAGAAGATGAAGAGCATAATGTAACAATATCAAAGATAACAAAACAATTAATAGGATTAAATGTAGGAAATGATGTTGACGATAAAATACAAGAAGATGAATATTCATTAGACTTTACAAAAGTTGATGGAAATACAAATGAAGCAATTCCACAAACAGCAATCTATAAAGTAGCATTACCAGATGATTACAACACATCAGTATATACAGAAACCTCAGAAACAAAATTAGGACCTGGAAAACTAGACTATTGTTATATCGAACAAGATAAAGATTATAAAGTAAGATTAACACACATGAAACTACCATCAAAACCAGGAACATATACATATGTTATTAAAGAAATTGTTGCTCCAGAAGGATATGCAAAAATTGATGAAGAATTAACATTAACTTTAGAATTTGTAAGACACGAGGAAGATGGAAAACTTTATATTGCAGATGCAACATCAAGCAATGATAAATACTTAAGAATAAATACACAAACACCTAGCGAAACTAATGTAAGATTTAGTGTTGATGTTATAAATTACCCAGCAGAACAGAATAAATTTACAATACATTATGACGCTAATGATAATGGAGAAGGAACAGTTGTACCAGAAGATCAAATAAAAGACAAAGATGTTGATATAGCATTAAGTACAACAGAACCAACAAGAACAGGATATACATTTGAAGGTTGGGCAACATTACCAAATGGAACAGTAGCACAATTTAAACCAGGAGATACATTTACATTAAATCAAGATATAACTCTATATGCGATATGGGAAGAAGCACTATACTTGAAATCTGATAAATATAAAATTTCAAATGAAAATGATTATGCAACAGATACAAATTCAAATGAATATGTAAATGGAGATAAATATATATTTGGAATTAAGCCAGCAATAGGAGCAATGAAAAACTCAGAAGAAAATAAAGGAACAAACCTAGAAGAATTAAAAAATCATATTACAACAAATGCTGATAAAATAGAGGTTATAAAACAAGACAATACAATACTAGAAAATGGAGATTTAATAGGAACTGGAATGAAAATTGTATTAACAAAGGGAAATCAAAAAATTGAAATTATTGCAATAGTATTAGGTGATGTAAATGGCAATGGAAGTTTGGACGGTTCAGATAAAACAAATGCAAGTAACTTTATAAGTAAAGATGATTCAACTAGATTTGATACAATAGAAAAAAGATTATCATTAGATGTAAATTTAGACGGAAAAATAAGACCATCAGACTTAACAGTACTAAGACAAGCATTAGCAAATGATGATAACAGTGGAATGGGGGTGTAGAATATGAATAAAATATTTAAAACTACTATAGTGCTAGTTGTTGTATTAGCAATAATAATGACGCCATTCATATATTCAAAAGCCACAGAAGAAAAACCATATATAGAAATCACTAAAGATATGACTAATTATGAAAAGGACAAAACAATAGAATTAACAATTAGTTTGAAAAATATGAAAAATAAAATATCATATATTGAAGCATATATAGATTATGACAAAGAAATATTTGAAGAAGTTACATCAAAAGATTTTTCAAATAGTTTAAATGAAAATACTTTAAGTTACTTTAGTTATAGTAATAAAGCCAACAAAATAGTAGTCGAATTTGATGAAGACACTGAGGTAACAGAACTTTGTAAACTAAAACTAAAAGTATTGGACAATATTGAAGATATAAGTACAACAAAATTTAAAGTTAGTCATGGAAATTGTTATTCTTATAATGATGACAAAACAATAGAATTTGGTGATGTAACAGAAACATTTGCTGAAAATAATGATGAAGAAAAATTATATTTATCAACAGAAAAATACAAAATTGGTGAAAACAATATAAAAGATTATGAAGATGGAGATAAATATATATCAAGAATTACAAAAGAAACAAAGTTAAAAGATTATATAAATAATCTAAAAACAAATGGAGAAATAACAGTAACAAAAGAAGATGGAACAAAATTAACAGAAGAAGAGTATGTCGGAACAGGCATGAAATTAACAGTAACAAAAGATAAAGAAAAAATAGAATTGAAAATAGCAGTATCAGGAGATCTAAATGGAGACGGAAAAGTTACGGCAACAGACTTATCAACAATAAACCAAACAATTTTAAAAACAACAAAATTAGAAAATGAATATAAGTTAGCAGCCGACTTAGATGAAAACAATAATATTACAGCAACAGATTTATCTACATTAAATAAAATGTTACTAAAAATTCTATAAAATAAAGTTAGCACTTGAGCCAAAAGGCTTGAGTGCTAGCTAATAATATATTTTTTATGATTTAAATATTGTATTTATAACTAGCATTTAAATTGATATAAAAATATGTAATAAAAATGTAATATAAATATAATATTCAAGTTATAAAATAATGAAAGTTTAGCTTCCGCAGAGTGTTATAAATCAGACTATTGTAAAATAAAAATAATGTACTTGAATAAAAAAAATATACATGTTAAATTAAAAATAATAAGAAATATTATAAGGGGGATATTATGCGAATGTTGAAAAACCAACCAAAATCTAAAATTATAAGTTTATTATTGCTTATTTCAATATTAATACAAATGGTAATGCCATTAACAACATTAGCGGCAGGGTTAACAGTAAGGTTTTCTTCTAGTGCAACAGAAATAAAAGCAGGAGATACAATTAGTGTTAATATTTATGTTACAGGAGGAGAAACTTCATATTTTTCAGCATATTTAGAATATGATGAAAGTGTTTTTGAAAAAATCACAAAGAATAGTATTTCAATAAATTCTAAACTTATTGCTGATGAAGATTATGGATTATGGACCAAAACATATTCTAATTCAAATGGAGTACAAAAAATAAGTATTTCAGAATCTGAAGGAACATCATTTACTATACCAGATAATGGACTATTAGCTACAATAAAATTTAAAGCGATTGCAAATACAACAACATCAACTATAAAATTCAACAATATCGCATTAGTTGATGTAAATAAAGGTGATATTGATGCGGGCAATATGAGCATAAAAATCCCAGAAAGTGGAGCAACTACTTATACAATAACATATAATCCTAATACAACAGATTTAGTAGAAAATATAATGTCAAGTGGAGTAAAAGTAGAGGGAAAAAATTACACAATAGCAAGTGCTCCATCAAGAGTAGGATATACATTTACAGGCTGGAATACAGAATCAAATGGAAGTGGAACAACATATGAAGCTGGTTCAACATATTCAACAGATGCAAACTTAAATTTATATGCTCAATGGAAAATAAAAACAGCAACATTAACAGTAAATCCAAATGGAGGAAACTGGGAAGGCAAAACAAGTACACAGACATATACACAAGATTATCAAACAACAAAAACAATAAAGAATCCAACAAGTGGACCAAATGGCTATATAGTTAGATTTAATTCTAATGGAGGAGATACAATAAACCAAATTACACAAACAAAAAGCTTCTCTAAATGGAATTTATCAGGTGGAGGACAATTAAATGGAACAACATATACATTTGGAGATACCGCTGGAACATTAATAGCTCAATACACAGGAGATACAATAACTTTACCAACACCAACAAAAACAGGAGCAACTTTAAAAGGTTGGTATACTGCAATAACTGGAGGAGAAAGAGTTGGAGGAGCTGGAGATCCATATACACCAACATCAACAACAACTCTATTTGCACAATGGAATGATATACAATATACATTAACAATAGACCCAAAAGGTGGAAATTGGAATGGAAGTACAGCAAATCAAACTGTTATAGGAACATATAATTCAACAACCGAAATAAGTAATCCAACAGCACCTAATGGATATACAGTAACATTAAATGACAATGGAAATATAACTAATGCAGTACAAACACAAGATTTTAATGGATGGACAAATTCAGGAACTGGAAGAATAAGTGGAACAACATACACATATGGAGCGGGAGATGGAACATTAACAGCTAATTACACAGCAAATAGTGTAACATTACCAACACCAACAAAAACAGGTTATACATTTGCTGGATGGTATACATTAGCCAATGGAGGAGATAAAATAACATCACCATATATTCCACAACAAGATATAACTTTATATTCTCAATGGACAGCAAACAAATACACAATAACTTTTAATGCTGAACAAGGAAATACAAGCACACCAACAAAAGAAGTAACATATGGACAAAACTATGGAGAGTTACTAACACCAACAAGAGATGGTTATATATTTGATGGATGGTATAAAGGAAATACAAAAATAACAGAAAATGATATAGTAGATATAACAGAGAACACAGAATTAACAGCAAAATGGCTAGGAGCAACATATACAATAACATTTGATGCTGGAGAAGGCGCAACATTAGATACACAAACAAAACAAGTAACAAATGAAAGTACATACGGAGAATTACCAACACCAACAAAAACAGGATACACATTTGTTGGATGGTATGACTCAAATAACAATAAAATAGAAAGTACAACAACAGTAGATATAAAAGAAAATAAAACATTAACAGCACAATGGCAAATAATGAAAAGTACATTAACAATAGACCCAAATGGAGGAACATGGGAAGGAAGTAAAGATATACAAAACTTTACTCAAGACTATGCAACTACAAAAACAATAAGTGTTCCAACTCAAGCACCAGATGGATATACAGTAGTATTTGATGGAAATACTGGTAATTGTTCAACAATTCAAATAATACAAACAACAACATTCTCTAAATGGTTAAAATCAAATGGAACAGACTTAGAAGGAGATACATATACATTTGGAACAGAACGAGAAACATTAACAGCCCAATATATAGGTAACAATATAGTATTACCAACGCCAACAAAAACAGGAGCAAAATTTAAAGGTTGGTACACATCAGCAACTGAAGGAACAAAAGCAGGTGATGCTGGAAAGAATTATTTACCAAATGAAAACATTACATTGTATGCTCAATGGGATGAAGCTGAATATACATTAACAATAAATCCAAATGGAGGAGAGTTAAATGGTAGTTCTCAACTTCAAACAATAAAAGGTGTTTATAATAGCACAAAAGAAATAGGAACACTAATTGCACCAGAAGGTTATACAATAACATTAAATAATAATGATGGAACAGAAAATACAAGTACATTAAAACAAACACAAAGTTTTGAAAAATGGACAAGTGCAAATGGTATAGAGATCAATGGTACATCATATACATTTGCTCCATCAGATGACACAATAACAGCTTCATACACAAGAAATCAAGTAGAATTAACAGATTTATCAAGAAACGGTTATACATTTGAAGGATGGTATACATCAGCAAATGGAGGAGAAAAAATAACATCACCATATATGCCACAACAAGATATAACATTATATGCACATTGGACTGCAAACAAATATACAATCACATTTAATCCTGGACAAGGAAATACAAGTACAACATCAAAAGAAGTAACATATGACCAAAATTATGGGAATTTACCAACACCAACAAGAGATGGTTATACATTTGATGGTTGGTACAATGGAACTACAAAAATAACAGAAAGTGATAAAGTAGATATAACAGAAAATACAGAGCTAACAGCAAAATGGCTAGGAGCAACATATACAATAACATTTGATGCTGGAGAAGGCGCAACATTAGATACACAAACAAAACAAGTAACAAATGAAAGTACATACGGAGAATTACCAACACCAACAAAAACAGGATACACATTTGTTGGATGGTATGACTCAAATAACAATAAAATAGAAAGTACAACAACAGTAAATATAACTGAAAACAAAACATTAACAGCACAATGGCAAATAAAACAAAGTAAAGTATTTGTTAATCCAAATGGAGGAACATGGGAAGGAAGCCAAGAAATTCAAAACTTCACACAAGATTATGGAACAACAAAAACAATAACAGCTCCAACAGAAACTCCAAATGGATACACAATTACATTTGATACTAACGGTGGAACAAGTACAGAAGAATTACAACAAATTCAGACAACAAGATTTAATAAATGGAATCTTATTGGTGGTGGAGGAAGTATAAGTAATGACACTTACACTTTTGGAATAGAAAATGGAACAGTCCTTGCAGAATACTCAGGAAACAATATGAAATTACCAACAGTAACAAAAATTGGTTCAACATTTAAAGGTTGGTATACATCAGCAGTAGAAGGAACGAGAAGAGGAGGAGCTGGAGAATACTTTGCTCCAACAGCAACAGAAACTTTATATGCACAATGGGAAACAAAAGAATATACATTAACAGTAATTCCAAACGGAGGAACTTGGAATGGAAGTGTGTCAAATCAAACAATTAAAGGAACATACAATTCAACAATAGAAATAAGCAACCCAGTAGCTCCAAATGGTTATACAGTAACATTAAATGATAATGGAAAATTAAGTAGTATAGTACAAACACAATCATTTGATGGATGGACAAATTCTGGAAATGGAACGATAAACGGAACAACATATACATATGGAGCTGGAAATGGAGTAATTACAGCCAAATATACAGCTGATAATGTAACATTACCAACACCAACAAAAGCAGGTTATACATTTGATGGATGGTATACTACACAAAATGGAGAAAACAAAGTAGAAAATTCATATATACCAACAAATAATGTTACATTATTTGCAAAATGGACAGCAAACAAATATACAATTACATTTAACCCAGGACAAGGAAATACAAGTACAACATCAAAAGAAGTAACATATGACCAAACATATGGAGAATTACCAACACCAACAAGAGGTGGATATAACTTTGATGGATGGTACAATGGAAATACAAAAAGAACAGAAAATGATACAGTAAAAATAACAGAAAACACAGAACTAGTAGCAAAATGGATAGGAGCAACATATACAATAACATTTGATGCAGGAGAAGGAGCAACATTAGATACACAAACAAAACAAGTAACAAATGAAAATGCATATGGAGAATTACCAATACCAACAAAAGAAGGTTATACATTTATCGGATGGTATGATGAAAACAATAATAAAATAGAAAGTACAACAATAGCAAATAATGTCTCAGATATAACATTAAAAGCTAAATATGAAATAAACAAATATAAAGTAAAATTTGTAAATGATGATAGAACATCTGTAATTCAAGAAATAGAAGTTGAACATGGTAAGAGTGTAAACTTCACAGGAAAAACACCAACAAAATCAAATATTCCAGCAGGTTATAAATCAGAATTTATAGGATGGGATGATAAGACAAAATTACAAAACATAACACAAGATATAACTGTAATAGCAAAATATAAATTAACACCAATAACATATACAATAGAATACAAAAACTTACAAGAATCTGATAATTCATCAAATCCAGCAACATATACAGTTGAAGATGGAAAAATAGAATTAAAAGACTTACCAGATCAAGAAAATTTTGTATTTGCTGGTTGGTATACAAGTGAAGATGAATATGCTCAAGAAACTAAAATTTCAAGTATAGATACATCAAAAATGGAAAATATAGTATTATATGCACAATGGGAACCTGAGCATTTATATCTAAAATCAAAAGTATATAAAATAGGCGAAAATGATATTGACATATATGAAGAAAATGATGTATATTTAGATAAAATCGAACCAGAAACAACATTAGAAAACTTCAAAAAGAATTGTAAAACAAATGGAAATATAACAGTTCTAAATGAAAAAGGAATAGAATTACAAGATGAAGAATTCGTAGGAACAAATATGAAAATCCAAGTTACAAGAAAAACAGAAAAAATAACATTAACAGCAGTTGTAATGGGAGATTTAGATGGAAATGGAAAAGTTACAGCAACAGATTTATCAACATTAAATCAAGCTCTACTAAAAATGATACAATTAAAAAATGCTGAATTTAAAGCGGTAGATTTAGATGATAATCAAAAATTAACAGCAACAGATTTATCAACAATAAATAATACAATATTAAAAAATATAAAATTAACATATGATAAGAGTTTAGACAAAAAAACAAATGAATAAGATTTTAAATTTTTAATTTTAAAATATAAAAATATGAAAGGAGAAAAACGTAATGAAAACGAAATTAAAAACATTATTAACAATAAGCATTATGGCATTAATATTAGTAATTTCTACAATATCAAATGCAGCTTCAGTAGGAATGACATTATCAAGTAACTCAAAATTAAAGGCAGGTGATACTGTAACAGTAACAATGAGTTTAGGAAATATTGATGCTGGAAATGGTATCGATACAATTACAGCAGAATTAAACTATGATAAAAATGTTTTTGAAACAGTAGAAACATCAAACTTAATTGCAAGTAATAGTTGGACACCAACATATGCTTCATCAACAAATATGTTAACAGTAGTAAAAAATTCAAAAGTTACAAAAGGTGAAACAGTATTAACAATAACATTAAAAGTAAAATCAACTCTTAGTGTTAAATCTACAACAGTAACATTAAAAGACATTGTAGTATCTGGTGGTAGAGTTCAAGATGGTGGTACAGGAGATATAAATGTAAACAATGCTTCTGTAACAATTAATGCAGATTCAGATGCAATAAGCAAAAATGAAAATACAATTAGTAATACAACAACAACTACAAACACCACTACTAATACTACGAAACAAAATACAACTTTAAAAGATAATACTGTTACAAAAAAGACAACATTACCAAAAACTGGAATTGAACAAGGTGGAGTAATAGCAATAGTTGTTATTGCAATAGTTGGAACATTTAGTTATGTATTATATAAAAAAACTTCAAAAGAAGTAAAATAGAGTAAAAAGAGCGGGTTTTCCCGTTCTTTTTTGATATTTTCATTATTAGCCGGTAATTTACGGTAACAGGAGGAGGTAATATGTTAAAATTATTGTTTTTGAGTGCGATTGGAATAATTTTAGAAATTCTTAATTAATTTTTAGGGGAATGTTCACGTCGAGCGATTAGCGAGGACTAAGTGAAAGGGTCCCAAAAAA